>JAEEGL012659763.1_pt1 | contig 88096 bp, 84 predicted proteins | sample 9134231 | NCBI WGS metagenome assembly JAEEGL01 (sample SAMN16246548, study PRJNA631951) | gut metagenome | biome: gut microbiome; feature: rumen; material: fiber-attached | host: Bos | place: Iran: Karaj | collected 2018-10 | reverse complement strand
CGTAGTTGGCATTGTAGGAAAATCCAAAAGTTTAGATTTTCCCACAATGCTTATCTTTTGGTCTTTGGTTCGGAATAGTGTAGTGCTGGCGGTCTATCTCTTGTTTTCGGTTGCTTGCTTCCTTACCGTACATGAGCATTTTTTCAGCGTATCTTACGGCTTCCATAGCGTCTTTGGCGTATTTATCCGCGCCTATTTTATCGGCGTATTCCTGCGTCATAACCGCGCCGCCCACCACGATTTTGCACCACGGAGCCGCCTCGCGCAAAAGCTTTACGGTTTGAGCCATGGAGGCGACCGTCGTAGTCATAAGAGCCGAAAGTCCGACTAAGGGCGCGTGCGCCTTTACAACCGCGTCGACTACCGCCTCGGGCGGTACGTCTTTCCCTAAATCGATTACGTCAAAGCCGTAGTTTTCAAGGATAACCTTAACGATGTTTTTTCCGATATCGTGAATGTCGCCGTAAACCGTGGCGATTACGAACTTACTGCGCTTCTCCCGCGACTTGCCGGAATCGGCGTAATAAACCTTTATTTTTTCAAAAGCCGCTTTCGCCGCCTCGGCGCTCATAAGAAGCTGTGGGAGGAAAAGCGTTTTTTCTTCAAACCCTTTGCCCACGGTATCAAGCGCGGGAATTATCTCGCCGTTTATTATTTCAAGCGGGTCTTTCGTTTTGAGTTCATCCTCCGTAAGCGCGCCCGCCGATTCTTTAAGCCCTTTTACCACGGCGTCCGCGATACCGGAAACAGCGGTTTGAGCCCCCTCGCTTTTCGGTTTTGAGGTATCCGCTTTTAAGCTTAAAGACTCTTCGTTTTTTGCGGCGTATTCGATATAATCACGGCAGCCCGGGTCGCGTCCGCGAAGCAGGTTAAAGGTGAAAAACGCCTTGTTCATTTCGGCGGAATAAACGTTCATGATCGCCGCGTTAAGCCCGTTTTCCATAGCGAGCGTGAAAAACGCGCCGTTTACCGCGTCCCTTGCAGGCAGACCGAAGGAAACGTTTGAAACGCCGAGACTGGTACGGTAACCGTTTTCGTGAAGCAGTCGCACGGCTTCAAGAGTCACCTTACCGGCGTCCTCCTTCGAGCTTACCGCCAGCGCGAGCGGGTCAAAAATGAGGTCCTTTCGGTCAATGCCGTATTTCTTTGCCTCGTTCTCGATTTTTACGGCGATACCGAGCCGCTCCTGCGCCGTATCGGGTATTCCGTTTTCGTCAAGAGTAAGCGCTACTGTAAGCCCGCCGTATTTTTTTGCGAGAGGGAACACCGCGTCCATACATTCCTTTTTGCCGTTTACCGAGTTTATCATCGCCTTGCCGTTATAATGGCGAAGGGCGTGCGCGAGGGCGTTCGGGTCGGCGGTGTCTATCTGTAACGGTAAATCGCATACGCTTTGAAGCTGCTTTGTAACTTCAAGCAACATTGCCGGTTCATCGATTTCCGGCAGACCGACGTTTACGTCCAGCACGTCCGCGCCGCATTCCTGTTCGCCGATACCTTCTTTCAGAATATAACCGATATCGTGTTCTTTGAGCGCCTGCTTAAAGCGTTTCTTCCCGGTCGGGTTTATGCGCTCGCCTATGCGAACGGTTTTGCCGCCGGTAAACTCCACGGCGTGCGTATATGATGAAATGAGAGTGAAATTTTTATCGCTAACGGGGGAAAAGGGCAGATCCTTCGTTTTATTTACCGTTTTTTCTATATATTCAGGCGTGGTGCCGCAGCAGCCGCCGAGTATATTTACGCCCGTGAGGGCTATTTGTTTCATAAGCGAGGAAAACTCCTCGGCGTCAACGTCGTAGGACAGCTTGCCGTTTTCTTCTTTAGGAAGACCGGCGTTGGGGTTTATGATTACAGGAACGCTTGAGTATTTAACGAACGCGGGAATAATCGGCAGCATTTGCCTTGCGCCGAGCGAGCAGTTCATACCGAGCGCGTCAACGCCGAGTCCTTCAAGCAAAGCTATCATTGCCTCGGGCGTTGCGCCGGTCATAAGCTTTCCGTCCTCGCCGTAAACGTTGGTGACAAATAAGGGCAGATCGCTTTCCTCCTTCGCCGCGAGCACAGCCGCCTTTGTTTCATAGGAATCGTTCATCGTTTCAACGAGTACAAGGTCGGCAAAATCCCTGCCCGCTCTTACTACTTCTTTGAACGCTTCCACCGCTTCTTCAAAATCAAGGTCGCCGTAGGGTTTAAGAAGCTTTCCGAGCGGACCGATATCGAGCGCAACATAACCGTCGTACCCGTCCGCCGCGGTGCGGGCAAGCCGCATTCCGGCGGTGACTACCCGCGTAAGTTCATCTCTGCCGTATTTCAGCGGATTTGCGCCGAAGGTATTGCTTTTTATTATTTGCGCGCCGGCTTTAAGATAATTCTCGTGAATACCGAGAACGGTGTCGGGGTGGGTGACATTCCAGCGTTCGGGCAGTTCGCCGAGAGGGAGTCCCGCCGCCTGCAAGAGGGTGCCGGTGCCGCCGTCAAAATACGTACGTTCTGTTTTGATTTTTTCAATTATGGGTTTTCGCACGGTTGTGCGCCTCCTTTATTTTCTGAACGCGCAGTCGGTTTTATTACAGTTTTCACAAGGTACGGCGCTTTTTCCGGGACTCTTTCCGAGACCGATCAGCGCGGTGACCGATTTCGAGGGCGACATCAGAAGTCCGTTTGTCAGCGTCAGCCCTATTTTACGGTTGCAGTCAAGAGCTGAAAAGAAATCGCGCTGTGCTTCAATGGAAAAATCGCCGTATCCGCAGGAAAAGCGCGGCTTTGGCAATAAACCTTCCTCTTTATACCGCTCGGCGATTTCTTTGCAAAATACGTCGCAAAGCGACTCCACGCGCTCGGCTCCTATCGCTGAAACCGCATAGGCGCGAAGCGGCGTAATGCTTTGATATCTTGTAATGAGACGGTCAATGCCGATGCCCGCCGTCGCGGCAAAGGCAATCGCTTTTTCACACCCGGCGAGATTCTGTGAAAGCGCCTTGCTTTTTGTAACGGTGAAGCCCAGATCGAGAGCGTCGCCCGCCCGCTTTATCGGGAAAACCGAAAAGCAAACCCGAAAAGAGCAAAGATCCAGAACCTCTTTCGCGCATTTGTCGAAGGTGCTCTTTACCGCCGCGGGTATTTCTTTTCCGGCGTATCCGAAATAGCGCAGCGCCTGCGCCTCATCAAAAGGAATAAGTTCCTTTTCGTAATTTCTTACCGATATCATAACGGTTTTCTTCCTATTATATCGGTGAGATTTTCAAAAATTTTACGCGCAACATCCGGCTTGTTCATCGTATATACGTGAACGTGGTTTATGCCGTTGGCGTAAAGGTCGATTATCTGGTCTGTGGCGTAAGCGATACCCGCCTGCGTCATTGCCGCCGGACTTTCGCCGAATTTATCAAGTATCGCTTTGAACCGCTGGGGCAGCTGCGTGCCGGATATCTGCAAAATACGCCGGATCTGCGCGGCGTTAGTCACCGGCATAATACCCGCTATTACGGGCACTCCTACGCCGGCTTCGCGCAGGTGATACAGGAAATTAAAAAGTATATTGTTATCGAAGAACATCTGGGTGGTAAGAAAATCACAGCCCGCCTCCACTTTATTCTTCAAATGCGCGATATCCTCGCGGCGGCTTTTCGATTCGGGGTGAATCTCAGGATAGCAGGCGCCGCCTATGCAAAAATCGCCGTATTCGCGTATTGCCCGCATAAGCTCGTCGGCATGCGAATACGCCCACTTTTCGCGCGGGAGCGTTACATCCTTCGGTATATCTCCGCGAAGCGCCATGATATTCTCAATGCCCGCCGCCTTAAAAGAGGCAAGCCGCTCCTTTATCATTTCCGCCGTTGAGCATACGCAGGTAAGGTGCGCGAGCGAGGGTACGCCGAATCTGTTTTGTATATTCTCGGATATATCAAGCGTGTAGTCACCGGTCGTTCCGCCCGCGCCGAAGGTCACGCTCATAAAATCCGGGCGCAGTGCGGCGATTGCCTCGGTCGTGCTTTTAACGTCGGTAAAAGCGGTGCCGGTTTTCGGCGGAAACACCTCGAACGAAAGCGTCGGGGTGTTTGCTTTAAGTATTTCGGAAATTTTCATTTATGTTACCTGCCTTTTCGGATGGATAAAAGCTTTATCAATATATTTTAGCACAAAAACACGTGCCGCTCAACATATTTTTAACTGCGAAAAGCGCGTTTACGGAATGTTGCTGTAATAGACTCCGCGTGTGAATTCGCCGCCCGGCGAGCCGCCGCGCAGATATTCGTCTATAATTTTGCGAACGCGCCCGGGCGTTTCATCAAAAAACGAAAGCAGTAAAAAATCAAACGCTGCCAAATCGTCTCGCTTATCGGCGAGGTATACCGGCGCAGAGTTCAGTATCTCGCTTATACCGTCGCGGCAGTATACCGGGAACCGAACGCCTTTCCTGTCGGTAAGAAAACCCGATTTACCGCATTGCGCGCAGGTTTTAACATTTCTTACCGGACAGTTTCGCGTAAGCATAAGCGGCAGTCTTCCGTAGGCGAAAATTCCGGTGGGAACAGATGTGATCAGTTCTTTCGCACTCGGCATGTAAGTTTCGGCGCTGAGCGTAACCATATCCGCGCCAAAACGCCGCAATACGTCGATACCGTACGTGTTCGCGCAGTTGAAAAAGTTGGACGTTATTACACCGAAACCTTCACGCTTTGCGAGAGAAAGCGCGGACAGCGTGTCGCAGTACGCCGTTTGTACGCCCTGCTTTTTAAGGACGTTCAGGCGCTCGGATATCCGGCTTTCGTCGGTAATATACCGCGGCAGGTGCGCGATTTTAACAATGCCGTGTTCAAGGGGTGGAAAATCGCATTCAAACGGGAGTATTACGCCGTAAACGCCGGATAAATCTTCCGGCATCCGCGACGGGGAGTTAAACCTCGCGTAAAGCTTTACGCCTTGCGCTTTGCGCCTCGGCGGTTCGCAAAATTCAAAACTGCCGGCGGGAGGGATATCCCTGTGCGCCCGCTTTGCGCTGAGCTCCTCTACGGCGGACCTGCGAAGCTCGTTAAGCCCTGCCGCGCTGACAAAAAGGCCGTCGTCAAGCGTGACGCTTATGTTGTTTGCAAAGTACGGGGTACCGCCGAGCTTTGCAAGCGCGGTTTTTACGGTTTCTTCATCAAGTGCCCGTGTTTGCGCTTTCTCGGGCAAATCTCCGGTGCTTAAAGAAGAGTTGCCGTCATTGTCGCAAAAAAGCACAGTGACGCTTTCGCCTTTCCTTATATCGGCTTTTATATTCACCGGTACGCTTGTCCGTTCGTTTCTGTAAATATCGTGCAGAAACGAAAACGCGCTCGGGGAAATTTCCGCGTCCTCCTTTGTCCTTATGCCGAACATATCCGGACCGCGCCTGTCCGTATAGTAACCGTCCGTAAAGCCGGAGCGCGAAAAAACGTTTTTGAGCGCGGCGGAAAGCTCACCGTCGCGTAAACCGTCAAGCGATTTTCTGCACGCCGCGGTCGCCGCCGCAACGTATTCGGGGCGCTTCATTCTGCCTTCGATTTTTGCCGAGGCAACGCCGAGAGTTTCAAGGTCTTTGAGGTGATTTATTAAGGACAGGTCTTTAAGACTCAGGTCATATCTGCCGGGCTGTGCCGCCGAAAATTCAAGACGGCACGGTCCGGCGCAAAGGCCCCGGTTTCCGCTTCTGCCGCCGAGAGCGCAGGAAAGAAGACACTGCCCCGAAACGCACATACAAAGCGCGCCGTGGACAAATACCTCGACTTCTGTTTTTAGTTTTTTCGCCGCGTCGCAAAACTCTTTTATTTCCTCACGGCTCATTTCGCGCGCCAGAACCACCCGCTTAATGCCGAGTTGTTTTAGCGATATGAGCGCGGCGGGGGAGTGGACCGTCATTTGTGTGGAAGCGTGAAGCGGAGCGTCAGGCAGCGCCTCTCTCAAAACGGAAATAAACCCCAAATCGGAGACTATAAACGCGTCGGCGCCGCCGGTATACGCCTGCTTTGCGGCGGAAAGCGCCGCGGGCAGTTCTTTTTGCTTTATCATCGTGTTTAAGGCGACGTAAACCTTTACGCCTCTTATATGGCAGTATTCGGCGGCGCGGGTAAATTCATCGGAATCGAAGTTTTCGGCGTTTCGTCTGGCGCTGAAATCTTTAAGTCCCAGATATACCGCGTCGGCACCTGAACGCACTGCGGCAACGAGCGACTCAAAGCTTCCGGCGGGGGAGAGTATTTCCATTTTTTCACCTCCGGCTAATCAAATCTTTAACAAATTATAACATACAAACGCAAAAAATAAAATATTTTTTATTTTTACTTTACTAAACTGCTTTACGGTGCTATTATATACTGGACAGAAAGGTCTGATATTATGAAATATTTAGTGCTTTTGTGCGATGGTATGGCTGATACTCCGGTGCCGGAACTCGGCGGCAGAACGCCGATGCAGGCGGCAAATAAGCCGAATATGGACGCGCTCGCCGCAAAATCTTACGTGGGCATGTGCCGCACGGTTGCAAAGGGTCTTAAACCGGGAAGCGACGTCGCCAATTTATCGGTTATGGGTTACGACCCGTTTGAGTGTTACACGGGCCGCTCGCCTCTTGAAGCCGCCTCGATAGGTATAGATCTTAAAGACAGCGACGTTACTCTCCGCTGTAATCTCGTCACCTTATCGGAAGACGAGCCGTATGAGAATAAAAAGATGGTTGATTACTGCGCCGGTGATATTTCGAGTGAGGAAGCGGCGCGTATAATAAAGACGGTTGACGAACACTTCGGTAAACCGCCTTACAGGTTTTACGCGGGCGTAAGCTACAGGCACTGCCTTGTGGTTGACGGCGGCACTACGGAGCTTGGCAACATGACCCCTCCGCACGACATTAGCGGCAGGGTGGTAGGCGGGTATCTGAGCAAAAGCGAAAACGCCGCCGCGCTTGTTAATCTTATGAAAGAAAGTTACGACCTGCTTAAAGATCACCCCGTTAATATCGAACGCAGGAAAAAGGGTCTTCGTCCGGCTAATTCAATTTGGCTCTGGGGCGAGGGCACCAAGCCGTCGATAGCGAATTTCAAGGAAAAATTCGGCGTAAGCGGCGCGGTGGTAAGCGCCGTCGACCTGCTTAAAGGCATAGGCAAATGCGCCGGTATGCTGGTGCCCGAGGTTCCGGGCGCGACCGGGTATATAGATACAAATTTTGAAGGCAAGGCAAACGCCGGTATAGAGGCGTTCAAAGAGGGCTGCGATTTGATTTATATGCACTTTGAGGCGCCCGACGAGTGCGGTCACCGCGCCGAGCCGGAAAACAAGGTAAAATCGATAGAGTATATTGATTCGCGCGCCTTCTCGCCGCTGCTTGATTTCCTGCGCTCGTGCGGCGACGATTACCGCATACTCATAATGCCCGACCATCCGACGCCCATAGCGACAAAAACGCACAGCGCTGAGCCGGTGCCGTTTATGATATACGACAGCCGCCGCGCAACGGCGGGTGTGAATACTTTTACCGAGCAAACGGCGGCGGGCACGGGCGTATTTGTCGAACGGGGTCCCGATATAATGAAAATACTGCTCGAAAAGTAAACTCTACCGAGCGTAGAAACCGAAAACGTCACTCTATTCCGGATGAATTTTTTGTAGACGTCAAAAAATTCCGGATAGGGTGACATTTTGATTTTACCGTAATATACTTTTTGCAGAAAGGTTCGGTGCACAGATGAAACGTATAAAACTGAAAGACCGGCGGCTGCCCGATTACACCCGCGGCGAAGAGATTTTCAATATGGTATCGCATATAGCGGGCGGCGGATTCGGAGTATTGGCGTTTGCCGCCTGCGTGATAAAAGCGTTTATAAAGCTTGACCCTTACAGAATAGTCAGCGCGTTTATTTACGGTTTTTCCATGGTAGTGCTCTACACTATGTCGAGCGTATATCACGGACTTAAACCGGAAATTGCAAAAAAAGTGATGCAGGTTATAGACCACTGCACCATATTTCTGCTTATCGCCGGCACCTATACGCCGGTTTCGCTTGTGGCTTTGCGCGAGTACAGTCCCGCGCTCGGCTGGGTGATATTCGGTATAGTATGGGGCTTTTCAGCCATAGGCATAACGCTCAACGCCATCGACCTTAAAAAGTATAACGTATTTTCGATGATTTGTTATATCGGACTCGGCTGGTGCATAATCTTTCCGCTCAAATCCGCCGTCAGCGCGATAGGCAAGACCGGCTTCTGCTGGCTTCTTGCCGGCGGGATAGTCTATACCGTCGGCTCCGTACTTTACGGCATAGCCGCAAAGAAGGTGCATTGCTATATGCACTCGGTATTTCATATTTTTGTAGTGCTTGGCAGCGTGCTGCAGTTTGTCAGTATTCTGGTATATATTATATAGATTTTCAGATGATAACAGCCGCGGGTTTGCCGCGGCTGTTTTTTACTGTTCTATAAACTCAAAGCTGCTTGAAAGCAGTGTGGTTACATCTTTATTGACCGTCAGTATACCGCCGCCGATTTTGGCGCGTTTTTCACTGTTGTCGGCGAAAACAACGCTCCCCTCGCACTCCTTTACCGCCGTGATAAACGGTATATGCCCGGCGAGCACCGCGAGGTCGCCCTCGCTGCCTCTGACGGCAAGCAAGCCGGCTTCACCGTCAAAGACGTTGCCCTCCGGCGTTGAAATAATCAGGTGATAGCTTTTCATTTTGCCGCACCTCTGGCTTTTTCGACCGCCTCGTCGATAGTGCCGACGTAAAGGAACGCCGATTCCGGCAAATTGTCATGCCTGCCCTCGATTATCTCCTTAAAGCCGCGTATGGTTTCTTTAAGGGGAACGTAGGTTCCCTTAATGCCTGTGAACTTTTCGGAAACGTGGAACGGCTGGGAAAGAAATCTCTGTATCTTTCTCGCTCTGCCGACGAGCAGCTTGTCGTCGTCCGAAAGCTCATCCATACCCATTATCGCGATTATATCCATAAGCTCGTTATAGCGCTGTAATATGCGCTGTACCTCACGCGATACGAAATAGTGTTCATCGCCGAGGACTTCGGCTGAAAGTATGCGGCTTGTGGATTCAAGCGGGTCGACCGCGGGGTAAATACCCTGCGAGGCGATGGTTCTCGATAAAACGGTGGTCGCGTCGAGGTGGGCAAAGGTGGTGGCGGGCGCCGGGTCTGTAAGGTCGTCCGCGGGTACGTAAACCGCCTGAACCGAGGTTATCGACCCCTTTTTCGTTGAGGTGATACGCTCCTGCAAAGCGCCCATCTCCGTGGCGAGCGTGGGCTGATATCCAACCGCCGACGGCATACGTCCGAGCAGGGCTGAAACCTCACTGCCCGCCTGAGTAAATCTGAAAATATTATCGATGAATAAAAGAACGTCCTGATTCTTTTCGTCGCGGAAATACTCTGCCATTGTAAGACCCGAAAGCGCAACGCGCATACGCGCGCCGGGCGGCTCGTTCATCTGACCGTACACAAGCGCGGTGTTGGAAAGAACGCCCGACTGCTTCATTTCGTTATACAGGTCGTTGCCCTCGCGTGTGCGCTCGCCAACGCCGGTAAACACCGAAAGTCCGCCGTGCTCTTTGGCAATATTGTTTATAAGCTCCATTATAAGAACCGTTTTACCTACGCCGGCACCGCCGAAAAGACCTATTTTACCGCCCTTTGAGTAGGGACAGATAAGGTCGATTACCTTAATGCCGGTTTCGAGTATTTCGGTTGAGGTGGAAAGCTCGTCGTAACCCGGGGCGGGGCGATGGATGTTCCAGCGCTCCACACCTTCGGGCGCGGGTTTGTTATCGACCGCGTCGCCGAGAACGTTGAATATTCTGCCGAGCGTTTCCTCGCCTACGGGTACGCTTATCGCGGCACCAGTATCGGTGACCGGAGTGCCGCGCCGCAGTCCGTCGGTAGATGACATCGCGATACAGCGCGCCACATTATCGCCGATGTGCTGTGCCACCTCGACCGTGAGGGTGCGCTCGCCTATCGGTATGGTAAGGGCGTTGTATATTTCCGGCAAATCGCCTTCGCCGAACTTAACATCAACAACGGGTCCCATTACCTGAGACACCGTGCCGGTAACCTTTTTCTCCAAAAAAATCACTCCTAAATCTGTTCGCCGCTGCCTGCGACTATTTCGGTTATTTCCTGGGTTATCGCGCCTTGACGGGCGCGGTTATACTTAATCTGCAGGTCGGATATTATCTGCCGCGCGTTTTTGCCGGCGTTGTCCATCGCCATGCGCCTCGCGGCGACCTCGCTCGCAAAGCTTTCGCGCACGCAGTCCATAATCACGCCGGTTACGTATTCAAAAACCGCAAATTCCAGAACGGTTTGCTGGTCGGGTTCAAAAACGGTGCCTATGCCGCTGCTCTTTGATTTTTCTATTGGCAGTATCCACTTTACAGAGGGGGTTTGAGTCATTATCGAAATATAACGCGTGTAGACTATGCCGAGCCGGTCGAAATCACCGTTTAAGAACTCACCGCACAGCCGCTTTGAAAGCTGTGCCGCGTCGCTTTGCGAAAATTTCTCGCTTGAAAGATATCCTTCGCCGTAGCGCTCGCAGGCGCGCTTGCCGATAGGCAGAATATCCGGGTTTTCAAACTGCCTTAAAAAGCGGAATACGTTTACGTTGTATCCGCCGGCGAGTCCTCTGTCGCCCGCGATTACCAAAAGCCGCATTTTATCGCCCGATACTTCTCTTAAAAACGGGCTTTTTGCGCACTCTCTCGAGCCGGAAAGCAGATTTATGACGTTTTCTATCGAGCCGCGGTATTCGCCCGCCGCCGCCATATTGATATTTGCTTTCCTGATTTTGGACGAAGCGACCAACCCCATCGCCTTTGTCAGGTGCAGGGTGGAATCGACACTTTTTATTCGGTTTTTGAGCGTCTTTGTATCAAAAGACAATCTACTCACCCATTTCTTCGAGTATTGCTTTAAGTCCTTCTATCTCTTCTTCGCCGTAGTTTCCGGCTTCAAGACTTGAAAGCAGGTCTTGAGCCTTGTTTTCAAGCTTTTCATAAAGCCGCGCCTCATAATCCTTGACCTTGTCAACAGGGGTGGAATCGAGATATCCGTTGGTTACGGCAAAAATTATCGCGACCTGACATCCCACCCTTACAGGGCTGTTTCTCTTTTGCTTCAACACTTCTACTATGCGTTCGCCCAGCGCAAGCCGCGCTTTCGTATCGGCGTCAAGGTCACTGCCGAACTGTGCGAAAGATTGAAGCTCGCGGTACTGCGAGTATATAAGCTTCAGCTCGCCCGAAACCTTTTTCATCGGTTTAAGCTGTGCCGAGCCGCCGACTCGCGACACCGATATGCCGGGGTTTATCGCCGGCATAATGCCTGAGTGGAAAAGCTCCGTTTCAAGGAAAATCTGACCGTCGGTAATCGAAATTACGTTGGTAGGTATATACGCCGAAACGTCGCCCGCCTGAGTCTCAATAATCGGAAGCGCGGTTATTGAGCCGCCGCCGTACTCTTTTGAAACGCAGGCGGCGCGTTCAAGCAGACGTGAGTGCAGATAGAATACGTCGCCGGGGTACGCTTCGCGGCCGGGCGGTCTGCGGATAAGCAGCGAGAGCGCCCTGTACGCCACCGCGTGCTTTGAAAGGTCGTCGTAAATAATCAAAACGTCCTTGCCCTGCTTTCTGAAATATTCCGCCATGGCACAGCCGGAATAGGGGGCTATATATTGAAGCGGCGCGGTTTCCGAAGCGGTGGCGGATACCACCGTGGTATATTCCATAGCGCCGGCTTTTGTAAGCTCGTTTACAAGACTCACAACCGACGTGCTTTTCTGGCCTATCGCGACGTAAATGCAGATTACGCCGGTGTTTTTCTGATTTATTATCGTATCAATGGCTATTTCGGTTTTGCCGGTCTGGCGGTCGCCTATGAGAAGTTCTCGCTGACCGCGGCCTATCGGTATCATACTGTCGATGGCCTTGATGCCGGTTTGAAGCGGCACCGATACGCCTTCGCGCTCGATAATGCCGGGCGCTTCCGCCTCAATGGGCATATATTCCGACGCGTCTATCGGACCTCTGCCGTCTATCGGCGCGCCGAGGGCGTTTACCACGCGCCCTAAAAACTGTTCGCCCGCCGGTACGGATAAAACCTTGCCCGTGCGCTTTACGAGCGTGCCTTCGCGGATACTGTTATCATCCGAAAGTATTGCGACCGATACGGTGTCTTCTTCGAGATTTTGCGCAAGTCCCGCACTGCCGTCGTCAAATTCGAGCAGCTCGTTCGCCATACACTCGCGTATGCCGTAAACGCGCGCGATACCGTCGCCGACAAGTATTACTCTGCCGGTTTCCTTCATCTGTATATGCGAGTTGTAATTCTTTATCTGCTCTTTAATGATGTAGCTGATATTATCGGATGTTTTGCTCATCCTGAAATCACTTCCTTAATGTCGTGAAGCTGCTTTTTTACGCTCCCGTCAATGACCTTGTCTTCAAACTCGATTTTAACGCCGCCGAGCACTTTTTTGTCAATTATCTGCTTGATTTTCACCTGGCTGCCGAGCTTCTTCTCAAGTATCGCTTTAAGGCGCGATACCTGCTCCTCATCGAGCGCAACCGCGCTTCTTACGCGCGCGGTGACTCTGTTTTCCGCCTGCTTTTTAAGCTCGCGGAAAACTTTTATACATTCGCCTATTTCGGTTACTTTTCCGTGCTCGCACAGCACCTTGATAAAGCTTACGACATGCTCGCTCAAATCTTCGCCGAACGCCTTGTCGATAGCGGCGATACGCTCGTATTTCGGAATGCCCGGAGAACTCAAAAGCAGGACGTAATCGGGATTTTCATCAAACGCGTCCTTTACCTTCAAAAGGTCGCTTTGAAATTCATCAAGTTTGTTTTCCTCCATCGCCAGCATAAAAAGCGCGGCGGCAAAATCGTTACTCGTCGAGATCATCTTGTTCACCTATTTTGTCGATAAAGGAATCGATAAGCTTTTTGTGGTCTTCGGTATTTATCTCGCGCTCAAGCAGTTTTTCGGCGAGCAGGGAGGACACGTCCACTATCTCTTCCTTTATTTCTTTTTGCGCGCGCACCTTTTCAAGCTCCGCCTGGGTTTGGGCGCGCCTCACTATGGCGTCCGCTTCCTCGCGGGCGCTGTCGACTATCTTTTCCGACCGCGCGGAAGCGGCGGCGGTGGCTTTGTTTATGATATCGTTGGCTTGTAGTTTTGCACCGTTTAATCTGGTTTCGTACTCCGCCTTCGCGCTTTCCGCGCTCTGCCTTGCGGTGTTTGCCTTCTCATACTGCCCGTTCAATTCTTCCTCACGCTTTTTGAGTACCTTGTTGACCGGTTTGAAAAGAAACTTTTTAAGCACTAAAAACAGTATGGTCAGGTTGATAAGGGCGATCAGTATCTGCCAGATATTTACGGATATAACGTCAAGGTGTTGCATTTTATCTCCCTTTTTACTTTACGGCGTTAAGTAAAATATCGACAAATCTGCCGGGCGCCACAAAGATGAGAAGTATGGCGATAACAAGAGCGTAAAGACCGGTCGTTTCCGCAACGGCGCAGCCCATAAGCATGGTGGTGGTCACGTCGCCCTTGCACTCGGGCTGACGTCCTATCGCCTCGCACGCCTTGGCGACCGCGTTGCCTTCGCCGATACCGGGTCCTATACCCGCGATCATAGCGGCGCCGGCGCCTAACGCGCAACCGCCTAATATAATACCGATAGCAAGCTCTAACATCATTTTTTATTCCTCCGTTAAAAATTATTTTAAGTTTACTTTCGTAAAATCAATTACTGTTTTGTTTAGCCGCGCGCTTTAAGTCCCGCGCCGCTTTTTTCGCCGCGTAATCCTCGGCGGGGAAGCCGCCGGATACGTAAAGCATTGTAAGCATGGCGAATATAAACGCCTGCAAAAGTCCGCTGAATAAATCAAAGTATACCGAAAGCACGGCGGGCAGACCTATCTGTAAGAACGGGATATTGGCAAGCATTCCCGGCAGTTTTCCGAAAATCAGGTGCGACACTCCCTGAAGCGCGGTCGCCACGAGCACCGATATTACCGAACCGGAAAGCACGTTGCCGTAGTGACGGAAAGCCATTGAAACCGGCGTGGCAAATTCGCTTATAATGTTAAGCGGTGCAAGAAACGGTACCGGGTCGCCGAAAGATTTGAGATAATGAACCGGTCCGCACTTGAATTTATAATAAGTGATAAGTATAAACACGAGTATCGCCCAACCGGCGGTTGTGTTTATATCCGAGGTCGGCGGATAAAGACCGATAAGGGTAAGCAGACTCGAGAACGCGGAAAGCCCCATAATTGCCGCCACAAAGGGCGCAAAAGAGGCGAAGTATTCGCCCATGTTACCTTTTACAAGGCTTTTTGTTTTTTCAACTATCCATTCGGCAATGATTTGCCGTTTAAGTCCGCCGCGCACCGAAATACCGTGCGTGATATATTTGCAAAGCCAGAAAATCGACCATATTACCACAAGCGAGTTTACCTGAGTCTCGGTCACCGGCAAATCGGAGAAGGGAAGCTTTACGGTGAAAAATATAAGCGCGCCGGCTATGTTGATATCGTCCGCCTGCGGTGTAAAAAGAACTTTAAGCGCTATGGCGAAAAGAGGACCGAGCGCGAGCAGTGACAGATATATTATGTCCGTCGCTAAAAATTTCTTTTTGTTTTCCACCGTTACACCTCCTTTGCTTAAAACCGTACGTGATTATTTTTTGAACTGCCTTGCGGCTATCGCTATCCTCGGAAAGAAAATCGAAATAACCAGCGCGATGGGATCGAACACCGGGATGAGCACGCCCGCCATTGCGAGTATAAATACCCCGAAAAAGCGCGCGGTCTGCGAAAAGCGCATTACTTTTCTCGCGCCCGCCTCGTCCTTCTCGACTGCCTTCTGAACGCCTATTCCCATAAAAAAGAAGTTGCCCACGCCTGTTATAAGACCTAACAGATTGCCGAGAAGCACGGTATAATCAAAGCGGCGAAGAACTATTAAAAACACCGCTTGCATAAGCACGCTCAACACGCAGGAAAAAAGCGCGATATAGCGCGTTTCTTTAATTACGGTGCTGTTGATCCTCGCCATATCCGACGCCCTCCCGCAAAGCAAAACTTTAACCAATATATATTAACATATAAACGCCGCGTAGTCAACGGTTAAAATGGCAATTTTGCGGGTCTGTTCCGGAAAATTCGCCTCGTGCGGCGCAAAATGTGCGGTCGGCATAAAACCGACCGCACGCGTAAACGGGAATATCGCTTTACAGACTGCTTAACATCTTGTCGATAGCCTCGTCGCTTGAAAAATCAAGGTTGTCGAATTTGTAAAGCGACCAGCTCTCGTTATGCTCTATCTCGCCGCCCGGCGCTACCGTCTCAATAGGCGAAAGGGTTTCTATTTCAATAAATTTGTTGCAGTTGTAGGTTTCAAAGGAGCAGCCGTAATCAACGTACGGCTTTTCGCCGTGGAAGGTTGCAAAATCTTTTTTGAATACTTCGCCGCCCACAAAGTAGTAGGACTTGCCGTTCTTTGAATCAAAGCCGAGCTTCATCGGTTTTTCCTCGGCGGTGTTCTCCACTACGGCGTATTTATTGCTTATTTCAAAGCGATAGTCTTTTGCGTCAGTGTAAGGCCACAGTACCACGGCGCGGTTGGGAAGAAGCACGGTATTGTCGGTGTTCATCGGAACTACGAGCGTGCCGCCGGTGGTGCTCACAGACAGCGCCCAAATGGCAAAATCGCGGGTTTTATCCGATATGTTCTTTACCTTCATTTTAACCTGCATATCGGCGCCGGCGCCCATTACTATTTCGAGAGTTTTTGCAAAACCCGCCTTTACGCAGGCGTCGCTCGTGAACACGGCGCCGCTTTCGGTTTTTGTATATGTTACCGGCACGTCGTCAGGCGTGTAGGTAAGCGGCCACTCTTCGGGTGCCGCCCAAATGCGGTGTCCGCCTAAATTTTCCCATTTTTTGCCCGCGCCGAACAGGTCTTCAAAATCCTTGTCGGTTTTGCCGCCTAAAAGCTCGCGGTTATCGCACATAATATTCTGACCGCCTATAAAGCCGAAAAATATAATTCTCGGGCCTATATCCAGCGTCACCACCGCGCGGATAACGCCATTTTCGATTTCAAGCGCTTTTCCGTAATCCTTGTAAGAGTCGAGTTCCTTAAAACTAATCATTATAAATCCTCCGCTTTCAAAAATTTTCTTTTGTATTCGAGTCCCGCTTCAAGGGGGACGTTAAGCGCGAGTGTAAAAATATCGGTTGCTTTACATTCGGCATCAAATACCTTTTGGGCGTCCTTTCCGAGCGCCTTTATCTGCGCCGGTCTGGTGACGATTTCAGGCGCGTTCCGGGGCAGAGCGGCAAGTCCCGCGCCGCTTGCGCCGAGCAGTCTTACATAGGGCGGCGTTTTCATGAAAAAGGTATTGTCAAACCCTAAAAACGCCGAGAGTATAAGCCGCCGCACCCGTGCGAGCGTGTATCTTTTGCTTTTAAGCTGCGCTTGCAGCTCTTCTGTATCCGTCGCCGCGCGGACTGCAAATTCAAGCCGGTTTTCGAGACCCTCCGCAATGTCCGGCAGATTTTCAAAATCCCTTGCGGTTTTGCCCCTTAAAACCGCAAGTATCGCGGTTTCAAGCCTGCGGTTGTCGGCGATACACCCATTATTTATTACGCCGTGAAGCACAGAGGGCATAAATCTTTCCGCAAAGGCGATATTGCCCTTCGCCATTTCCTCTCTTATGTATGAAGCGGAAACAAAATCACCCGAAACGCACTTGCTGTCGTGCGGTGCGCCTTCGCGCTTTACGCATCTGAATTTTACGGGCAGACCGAGTTTCTTCGCCGCGATTATGTATTCCGTCGCCAGATTATCGTTTGGGCTTTTAAGCACCGAAACGTCGGCGCCGAGAGCGCCCGCCGCTTCCTCGCGGGCGACCGCGAAAGTAAGCGCGCCGTTTACCTTTTCTGCAAGGAGAGCGGCGTATTCGTCGCTGCCGAGGATATCCGCGGCGGTTTTAAGCTTTTCGATATCGCCGCACTCACTGCCGAAAATGATTTCGTCGGCACCGAGGCGGTGAAGCTGCCACACGCCGCCGAGCGCAAAATTCTGCGCCGTGGACATACTCCAAAGCACAGGCAGTTCCGCAACGATATCAACGCCGCACATAAGCGCGCATTTTGTACGGGTTTCTTTTTCAAGAGCGGCGCATTCGCCGCGCTGTACGAAATTCCCTGACAGAACCGCGGCAACCGGCTTTTTTGACGCCCTTGCCTCGTCGATAAGGCGCCCGTGTCCCGTATGCAACGGGTTAAATTCAGCAATAATTCCGATAACTGCCAAAATACGCGCCCACCTTTCAAAAAGCACTTGAAAAATCAGGTAAAATAAAGTATTATTGTTGTTAGTGTAATTTTATCATAAACTTACAGAATCTGCAATACAAATGTTGGGAGAAGATAACATGAAAATTTTTGTTGTAAACGCAGGCAGTTCATCGCTTAAATATCAGCTTATTGATATGGATAACGAAAGCGTGCTTGCCAAGGGCCTTTGCGAGCGTATAGGCGTCACCGGTGCTATCTCGCACAAGTCGGCTGACGGCAGGGAGTACAAAGCCGAGACCCCCATGCCGACCCACAGCGAAGCTTTCAAGGCGGTTGTTTACGCCATGATGAAGAGCGACGCCAAGGTAATCGATTCGTTTGATGAGATTTCGGCGATAGGTCACCGTATAGTTCAGGGCGGCGCGATATTCAAGGGCTCGTGCCTCGTTACCGATAAGGTGATAGAACAGATTTCGGAGCTCGGCGCAATGGCGCCGCTTCATAACCCGGCGCACGTTATAGCCATCAAGGCGTGCATTGAAACCTTCGGCGATAAGATACCGCAGGTCGTCGTTTTCGATACCTCTTTCCACCAGACTATGCCGCCAAAGGCGTTTATGTATGCGCTTCCATATGAGTATTACGAGCGTCTTGCCGTGCGCAAATACGGCGCTCACGGCACGTCGCACCATTTCGTGAGCGACCGCGTCGCCGCGCTTGAAGGCAAGGATAAGAAGGATTTGAAAATTATCACCTGCCACCTCGGCAACGGCTGTTCTATAACCGCCATTAAAGACGGCGAGTGCAAGGATACCTCAATGGGCTTTACTCCGCTTGACGGCTTTATGATGGGTACCCGTTCCGGTTCGCTCGACCCTTCGGCGCTCACTTATATTGCGGAAAAGGATAATCTTTCCGCGGCTGATATAAATACGATTTGCAATAAAAAATCAGGTATGCTCGGCATTTCCGGCGTATCAAACGATAACCGCGACGTCGCCGCGGCGGCTGAGGCGGGCAACCGGCGCGCCGCGCTTGCTATCGAAATGCAGCGTTATCAGATACTTAAATTCATAGGTTCCTACATCGCCGCCATGAACGGCGTTGACGCTATCGCTTTTACCGGCGGTATCGGTGAAAACGACCCCGAGCTTCGCGAATACGTTTGCGAAAACCTCGGATATATGGGTGTTAAAATCGACAGAGAGGCAAACAAGTGCCGCGGAAAGGAAGTTAAAATATCAACTCCGGACAGCGGCGTTGATATCTTCGTTATCCCCACAAACGAGGAACTCGCGATAGCGCGAGACACACTGGCGATTATCTCAAAGTAAAAGGAGTACATCCTTATGAATTCTATTGAATTGAAATCCGCTATACAAAGCGGGCGTTTCGACGAGGATTTTATAAAGCTTTACGGCGAGGCGGCTTCGGCGCGCGAGCGTTTTTGCTCGGCTGTGGACGAGTTTTGCGCCCTTTACGGTGACAGTGACGGTCTGCGTCTTTTCTCCGCCCCCGGCAGGACGGAGATAGGCGGCAACCACACCGACCACCAGCACGGTTGTGTGCTTGCGGCAAGCGTCGATCTCGACGTCATAGCCGTTGCCGCGAAGTGCGGCGGACATAAGGTGCGTATAAAATCCGCGGGCTATACCGAGGACGTAATAGATATCGATTCACTTTCTGCGAAGGATAACGAGCGCGGCAGGGCGGCGGCGCTTATACGCGGCGTTTTGTACGCCTTCAAGAGCGACGGACATGAGATAGGCGCTTTCAACGCGTATACAACCTCAAAGGTGCTTAAAGGGTCGGGACTTTCCTCGTCCGCGGCGTTTGAGGTGCTTGTATCCAATATACTCAACGGGCTTTTTAACTCGGGCAGAGTGGGCGTTGTGAGAATAGCTAAATATTCCCAGTACGCCGAGCGCGAGTTTTTCGGCAAGCCCTGCGGTCTGCTCGACCAGATGGCAAGCTCCGTAGGCGGTTTTACCTACGCCGATTTCCACGATCCGCAAAACCCCGTGATAGAACAGGTCAGTCTTAACGTCCGCGACTTCGGATATACGCTTTGCGTCGTTGATACCGGCGGCAACCACGCCAATCTTACCGGTGATTACGCCGCCATTACTGAGGAGTGCAGGAACATCAGCCGCGCCCTTGGCGTCGATTTTTTGCGTGACGCGGATGAGAAAGAATTTTATAAGCAAATCGGCGGACTTCGCCTCAAATTCGGCGACCGCGCCGTGCTTCGCGCTTTCCATTTCTTTAATGAGCAGAAGCGTGTGGAGTTACAGCGCACCGCCCTTAAAGAACGCGATTTTGAAAAGTTTTTATATTATGTGAACGAATCGGGCGAATCTTCGTATAAATATCTGCAAAACCTGTATTCAAATTCCGCGGTGAGCGAGCAGGGACTTTGCCTCGCGATAGCCGTGACAAAGCAGTTCTTGGGCGATAAGGGCGCCTGTCGCGTACACGGCGGCGGCTTTGCGGGAACAGTGCAGTGCTACATACCCGATGAAAGATTTGAAGAATATCGGGAAATGATAGAAAATGTATTCGGCAAGGGCGCCTGTGTGCCGCTTCTCGTCCGCCCGGTCGGCGGTTGCGAGATAAAAATATGAGCAATTTAATGGGGAATAATCAAAATGACTATTTCAAAGCAGGAATTTGACGTTTTGCAAACGCTTGAAAGTGCAAAAGAAAATATGTCGGCACAGGCGGTATCCAACCTTACGGGTATATCGTTTGACAAAGTGAATAAACTTATATCAGACCTCAAAGCCGGAGGTCTGATAAGCGGGTTTACCGTTACCGAAAACGGATTGGCAGTCCTTGAACCTTACAGGGTAAGGAAAGCTGTTTTTATGGCGGCTGGCTTTGGCTCGCGTATGGTACCCGTAACGCTTGAAAGACCTAAACCGCTTGTGCGGGTTAACGGTGTGAGAATTATCGACACAATAATCGACGCATGTCTTGCGGCGGGTATTGACGAAATATACGTTGTTCGCGGCTATCTCGCGGAGCAGTTCGACGAGCTTTTGGAAAAGTATCCGATGATTAAATTTGTGGAAAATCCGCTTTACAGCGAAGCAAATAACATTTCGTCGGTTTATTTGGCGGGTGACCTGCTTAAAAACTCGTATCTCTTTGAAGCAGATATTTTTGTTTATAATCCTGATATTGTAAAGAAATATCAGTATGTGTCCAACATTTTAGGAATATACAAAAAGAAAACCGAAGACTGGTGTGTCTGCGTTGATGAGAATATGCGTATATATAAGGAAAGTATTGGCGGCGAGAATTGCTACCAGATGGTAGGTATAACGTATATTAACGCGGAGGACGGCGAAAAACTCAAAAAGAATATCAGCGAAACGTTCAACATGCCGGATGGAAAAGAAAGATATTGGTCTACCGTTCCGCTTATCAGCTATAACAGCAATTATAACATATATATCCGTCCGGGGGCCGAGGAAGACGTTATCGAGATAGATACCTTTGACGAGCTTAAAAGTATTGATAAATCATACGAAACATTTTCAAAATGATTTTGAGCAGGTGAAATTATGTTTTGGGATCCGACCTATATTCTTGTGATAATCGGCGCAGTCATAAGCGGGATCGCGTCGCTGGGCGTCAATTCAACTTTCCGCAAATACAGCCGTTATACGAACGCTCGCGGAATAACGGCACAGCAGTGCGCGCAGGAAATTCTGCGCCGCTCCGGTATAAACGACGTGCGCATAGAAAGAACGAGGGGCAATCTTACGGACCACTATTCGCCGGGCGATAAAGTCCTGCGCCTTTCGGAGAGCGTTTACGGTTCGACCTCGGTCGCGGCGCTCGGCGTGGCGGCGCACGAGTGCGGACACGCGATACAGCATCAGGTCGGCTACGCGCCTCTTAAACTCCGCTCGCTTTCGGTGCCTATGGCAAATATCGGCTCGTATCTTTCGTGGCCCATAGTAATAATCGGTCTTATAATCGGCAGTCTCGGGCTGGCGCGTATAGGCGTGGTACTGTTTACGCTCGTAGTGCTTTTCCAGCTTATAACACTGCCGGTGGAGTTCAACGCTTCAAGGCGGGCGATAGCTATTCTTTCAGATTCCGGCATGCTCGGCGCGGAGGAAACCGCGGGCGCCAAAAAGGTGCTTTTTGCCGCCGCGATGACCTACGTTGCCGCGCTGTTTACCGCGATACTGCAGCTTTTGCGGCTCGTGCTCCTTACGCGGAACAAAAGAGATTGAAAAAATCGGAATATAAAAATTCCACCGAAAATTTCGGTGGAATTTTTTATGTAACGGGTTCTTTTTCCTCTTCGCCGGGTGCCTTTTCAGGGGTATCGCCGCTCTCCTCGGGCTGTGCGGTTTCTCCGGGCGGATTTTCCGGCGACGGCTCCGATGTGCCCGGCTCTTCGGTTTCGTCCTCTTCATCTTGCAATATTCCGGTAATTGCTATCGCCTCTTTGCCCATTGAATTGTATCTGCTTTCCGCTATATCCGCGGGATAGCGGCAGTTTTTGCGGGTCAGCGGGTCGTTGAAATAATACCCGGTGTCGTCATAGCCGACAAGGAGCAGACAGTGGTTTGGCGCCGTCCATGTGTATGTTTTTTCGGTATCCACTACGGTCCACGTTTTTGAGGTGCGGGGCTTTTCCATTCCCTGCGTCGCCCATATAATGACCGGAATATTTTGGTCTATATACGATTTAAGCGAGGATATCGGCGTGCCGGTCAGGTCCTCGACGGTATGCCTCTTACTGTCGGTACATCTGTTCAGCGCGGTAATGATAACGGGCGCTTTACAGCCCCAGCCCTTCTTTGAATAAGGATCGCCCAAAAAGTATTCTCTCGGGTCATATCCGTAATACTTGCCGTCTTCACCTATGTACGGCGCCACCGACGTGTCAAGATAATCGTCGATAAATGTGTTTACCGAGATATCATAGCCCGCGAATTTCAAAGCCATAACCGCGCTTACGCTCTCGCAACCCGAGGGATACAGCGTTACCTGATTTATGTACGGCACGTCTAAAAGAGTCGCGATAACAACGGGCGCCGGCTCCTCATAAACCTTTTGCGGCGCGGTCGCTTCTTCTTTTTCGAGCGGCTTTACGTAGTTTTTCGGTACGGGTGCGACCTTTTTGGCCTGCGGCGGCGCGGGTGGTGCGACCTGCTTTACTTCCTCGGTTTCGGGAAGAGGTTGTGCCTCCGGCGTCTCCGGTTCATCCGCCGGTACGTCTTCTATGACCGTATCAACCGTCGAATCGGGCTTTTCTTCCGCGGTATCCGCCGTTTTAGGACGTAAAATAAAAAACAGCGAAACCGCCGCTATAAGGATAAGCGCGGAGCATATCGGTATAATAAATCCGGGATTTTTGAAAAACCCGGCTTTTTTTATGTGTTTCAAGTTATCACCTGCGGTTTGCGAGAATACTAAAACAAAAAGCGTTAAGGCGCTTCGGCAATGCTTTCGACGGTTATCGCCTGCATACCGGTGAGAGTGTATCTGTTCTGTACTATATCCGCGGGGTAGCGGCAATTTTTGTGGGTCAGCGGGTCGTTGAAATAATATCCGGTGTCATCATAGCCGATAAGAAGCAGACAGTGGTTAGGCGATATCCAGGTATACGTATCTTCGGTACCGACTATTTCCCACGTCCGCGAAACATGTGCGGGCGCCATGCCCTGCGTGCCCCACATTATAACCGGTATATCGCGGTCTATATAGGATTTCAACTCTTTAAGAGGTGTGCCTGTAATATTATTGACCTCGTGCCGGCTGTGGTCTATGCACTTTATAAGCGCCTTTTCAATGACCGGAGCCATACAGCCCCAGCCCTCCTTTGAAAAAGGGTTGCCGAGGAAGTATTCCCGCGGGTCATACCCCATACTTCGTCCCTCTTCGTCTGTAAACGGCGCGGGTGCTACCGAAAGAAAGTGTGTAATAAAGTACTTGCCGGATATCTTATATCCTGAGTGCCTGAGCGCCATTACCGCGCTTACCGCCTCGCACCCCGTGGGATAATTCTTTTTTTGATTTATATACGGTACGTCTATAAGCTTTGTCGGCGGAAAATCTACCGCCTCTTCAAAACTTACTTCCTCTTCCTGCCCGATTTTTATTTCGGTTGTGTTTTCGGGCAGGGCGACCTCGTATACAATTTCCTCGGTGTAGGACTCTTCGGCGGTTGTTTGATTTTTGTTTTGCTTGAAATAATCAAAAACCGCGCAAACGCCCGCCGCCCAGAACGCCGCTAAAAGTATCAATATGCTTGCGCCGTAAAGGGCGGCGGTATCAACGGTTTTAACGGTGCTTTTCTCTTTCAAGACCTTACACTCTGCCGTTTATTTCCGCTTTGACTTTCGCCACGAATTCGTCAAGCGACATCTCGGTCGTTTCGTCGGTATCGCGGCTTCTTACCGATATGTTGCCGTTTTCGACCTCCTGCGCGCCGATAATTATCATATAGGGGACCTTGTCCTCCTGGCGCGCTTCGCGTATCTTGTAACCGATTTTTTCGTTCCTGTCATCCAGTTCAACGCGTATGCGCTCGTTGCGTATCTTTTCGTAAACCTTTTCCGAATAATCGAGACTCTTTTCGGATACCGGAAGCACTTTGACCTGTACGGGAGCGAGCCACAGCGGGAAAATACCCTTTGTTTCCTCAATAAGGTACGCTATGAAGCGGTCGAGACTTCCGAGTATCGCCCTGTGAAGAACAACGGGCGTTTTTTGAGTTCCGTCACGGTCAACGTAAGTAAGGTTGAACTTTGCCGGCAGACAGAAATCAAGCTGGCAGGTGGAAAGCGTGTACTCGGCTCCCACGGCGGGATGCACGTTTACATCAAGCTTCGGTCCGTAGAACGCCGCTTCGCCTATTTCCTCGGTAAAATCTATTCCGAGATCGGTAAGCACCTCGCGCAGCGCGTTCTCCGCGTGATTCCACATTTCATCATCCTGATGGTATTTGACTTTGTCGTCCGGGTCGCGCAGGGAAAGTACGCAGCGGTAATCGGTAATGCCGAAATCCTTATATACGTCAAATATCAAATCAACTACCTGACCGACTTCGTCTTTTATCTGTTCGGGAGTTACGAACAAGTGCGCGTCGTTCTGGCAGAAATGGCGGCCGCGTTCGATGCCTTTAAGCGTACCGCTCGGTTCAAATCTGAAATCGTGCGCGATTTCACCGATACGTATCGGCAAATCACGGTACGAATGCATCTGGTTTGCGTATATCATCATATGGTGAGGACAGTTCATGGGGCGAAGGACAAACTGTTCGCCTTCAACCTCCATAACCGGGAACATATTTTCTCTGTAATGCTCCCAGTGTCCGCTTGTGTGATAAAGATCGACCGTACCTACGCAGGGCGTCAGCACGTGCCGGTAACCGAGCATTCTTTCTTTTTCCTTAATATAGTTTTCAAGCTCCTGCCAAATCGTGTAACCCTTCGGCAAAAACATAGGCAGACCTTTGCCGATAAGGTCGTCTGTCATAAATAAATTCATATCCTTGCCGATTTTGCGGTGGTCACGCGCTCTCGCTTCCTTGACGTACACCTCGTATTCCGCAAGCTCTTCCGCGGTTTTGAAGGCAACGCCGTTTATGCGGGTAAGCATCTTGTTGTTCTGGTCGTTTTTCCAGTAAGCGCCGGATACGTTGGTAAGCTTGAATGCTTTAAGCGCCTTTGTATAGGTGAGGTGCGGGCCTACACACATATCTATATACTCGCCCTGCTGATAAAAGCTTATAACCGCGTCGGGCTCGAGGTCGCCTATATGCTCGACCTTGTATTTTTCGCCGCGCTCCTCCATAAGCTTTATAGATTCCTCACGCGAAAGTATAAACGGCTTTACGGGCAGGTTTTCCTTTACGATTTTTTTCATTTCCGTCTCGATTGCCGGCAGGTCGTCGTCGGTCAGCTTCTTTTCGCCTAAATCTATATCGTAGTAGAAGCCCTTTTCGGTGGCGGGACCGTAACCGAAATGCGCTTCGGGGTATAAACGCTTGACCGCCTGCGCGAGAATGTGCGCGGCAGTATGACGCAATACTTCGTTTTCAAGATTTTCCTGTGCTTCGGCGACTACGCCGTCCTTGTAAATGATTTTCATATATTTACCTCCAAAAAAATAAACTTCGCCCCCAAAAGGGACGAAGTCAAACTCTGACTCCGCGGTTCCACCCGCTTTCCGGAAAAACCGGCACTTTAAGGTCTTAACGCGACCGCACGTCCGTGTTGTTGCTCACGGCGCTCAAAGGTGGTTTTCATTTTCCGTGAAAAGCGCCGCTCACACCGCCCGGCACTCGCTTGATTTTCCTGTCGGAAAACTACTGTCCTCATCAACGCTTTACAGTGAAATAATATCTCAAAAACGGCGTTATGTCAAGCAAAAACTTGATTTTGTGCGCCATGTGCGTACAACTGTCCGCAAATCCACGGAAAACCGCATTTTTTTATTGACATACGCGCTTGAAAGTAGTATTCTAAATTATAATTTTTAATAGGGGTGTTTTTATGTTCAAATCAGAGTATCTAAACCGAGTCTATGCAGGCGTAGAAGCCCGCAACCCCGGCGAAAAAGAGTTCCTGCAGGCAGTTTATGAGGTCCTCGAGTCCTTAGAGCCTGTGGTCGAGGCAAATCCGCGCCTCGAAGCCAACGGTATACTTGAGCGTATTGTTGAGCCGGAGCGCCAGATTTTCTTCCGCGTTCCGTGGGTGGACGATAACGGCAAGGTACAGGTAAACCGCGGATTCAGAGTTCAGTTCAACTCCGCTATCGGACCGTACAAGGGCGGTATCAGACTTCACCCGTCGGTAAACGCTTCGGTAATCAAGTTCCTGGGCTTTGAGCAGATATTCAAAAACAGTCTTACCTCGCTTCCCATCGGCGGCGGCAAGGGCGGCAGTGATTTCGACCCGAAGGGCAAGTCGGATATGGAGGTTATGCGCTTCTGCCAAAGCTTCATGACCGAGCTTTCCAAGCACATCGGCGCGGATACCGACGTACCGGCGGGCGATATCGGCACGGGCGCGCGCGAAATCGGCTTCATGTACGGTCAGTACAAGCGCCTTCGCAACGAGTTTACCGGCGTTCTCACCGGTAAGGGACTTTCATACGGCGGTTCTCTCGCACGTAAAGAGGCAACCGGTTTCGGTCTCTGCTATTTCGTTGAAGAGATGTTAAAATGTATGAAGAACGACAGCTTTGCAGGCAAAACCGTTGTTGTTTCCGGCTCGGGCAACGTTGCTATTTATGCGAATCAGAAAGCGACCGAGCTCGGCGGCAAGGTTATCGCAATGTCCGATTCAAACGGCTATATCGTAGATAAGAACGGTATTGACCTTGACGTTGTTAAGCAGATTAAAGAGGTAGAGCGCGGCAGAATAAAGGAATATGCCGAGCGCGTAAAAGGCGCCGAGTATCACGAGGGCTGCAGCGGTATATGGACGGTTAAGTGCGATATTGCTCTTCCGTGCGCCACGCAGAACGAGATAAATGAGGAAAGCGCGAAAGCCCTTATCGCCAACGGCGTTATCGCGGTAGGCGAGGGTGCGAATATGCCTTCAACTCCTGAAGCGGTAGCCGCTTTCCAGGGCGCCGGCGTTCTCTTCGCTCCCGCAAAGGCGGCAAATGCCGGCGGCGTTGCCACAAGCGCACTCGAAATGAGCCAGAACTCAATGCGTTACAGCTGGACCTTCGAAGAGGTCGACGCTAAGCTTAAAGGCATTATGGTCAATATCTTCCATAACGCTTATAACGCGGCTGAAAAGTACGGCAAGAAGGGCAACCTCGTAGCGGGCGCCAACATCGCCGGCTTTGAAAAGGTAGCCGACGCCATGCTCGCGCAGGGAGTAGCATATTAGACGTTAGACATTAGACGTTAGACATTAGACGTTAGACATTAGACAGCGGCGAGGGGAAACCCTCGCCGGTTTATATATCCGAATCAAATCTTCGCTTTACAAAGTTGCGGTTTAATGCTATATTACAAACGGTAAATAATTTATATCGGGTGTTTTTTTATGTATGAAAGATGTTTGGCTTACGCGGAAAGCATAAGAAAAATCACGGGCGGTTTCACGGCGCAGACCGCCGCTATACTCGGGTCGGGACTCGGCGGCTTTACGGACGGAATGAAGGTTGAATATTCGGTGGATTATAAGGATATTCCCGGTTTTCCCGTATCCACCGTGCCGGGTCACCGCGGCAGATTCGTTTTCGGGTTTCTGAACGGCAAGGCGGTCGCCGCGGCGCAGGGCAGGTTGCACTGTTATGAGGGATATACGCCCGCCGAGGCGGTCATACCCGTGCGCGTGTTTAAGCTCCTCGGCGTAAAAAACATAATTCTCACCAACGCCGCCGGCGCCGTAAACAGCGGTTTTAATACCGGCGAGCTTATGCTTATAACCGACCATATCGCCTTATTTGCCGAAAGTCCGCTGACCGGTAAAAACTACGGTGAATTCGGCGTGCGTTTTCCCGATATGAGCGAGGTGTATTCCCGCGATTTAATAAACGCCGCTTTAAGCGCGGCGGGCGACCTTAAAATCACTTTGCGGCAGGGCGTATACGCGCAGTTGAAAGGTCCGCAGTATGAAACGCCTGCGGAAATACGCGCGCTGTCTGTCCTCGGCGCCGACGCCGTAGGTATGAGCACGGCGATAGAGGCGATAGCGGCAAAGCACGCCGGTATGCGGGTTTGCGGGATTTCCTCGATAACCAATATGGCGGCGGGAATATGCGGGGGACATCTTTCTCACGAAGAGGTTATAAAGAATTCCGCCGCTATTCAAAAAGATTTTTGCGCTCTTCTCGGTGCGCTGATCGAAAGAATATAAACTAAAAGCCGCGAACGGCGTTCGCGGCTTAAAACATTTTTTTACGAAATCTTCGTATAAAACGCGTCTATCACTATGTCTGTCAGCGCGTCGTAATCGGGCTTGAATGCGGAATATCCGTCCTTTAAGAAGGTTTCACCCGGTATTTTTACGAATTTTATGGCGTTGCCGAGGTTTATGCGCAGACACGAAGTGGTAAGATACGTTGTCTGCGAAAGCGTTATATTCGTTGAAACGTAGGGCTTCATAAGATTATAGTAGGTTATAACCTTTGAAAAGTTATCCGATATCTGATTTCCGGCTTTGTTCATAAACGCAGTCATAAAGCTTTGCTGGCGCTCCATTCTGTAGTTGTTGGCGTCGACGTCGTCGGTGCGCCAGTGCACATAGTTTACGGCGCTTTTGCCCTTTACCTTTATTGTGGAGCCCGCCTTGTATCGTATGCCGGTATCGGTATCGTAGTAGTCTTCATTTACCGCGACCTCCATGGAGCCGACCGCGTTTGAAAGCTTTTCGAGCGCGTTAAGGTCCATTGTAACGTAGGAACTTATATTTATGCCGAACAGGACGCGACTTACGGACAGGAGCACATTTTCACTGCTTTGCTCCACACTGTCACCGTAAGCGTATGCAAGGCATATCTGTTTGTTTGATACGCCGGAATAGTTGCCGTTTGTGGTATACTGGTTGACATCGACCAGTGTTTCCCTCGATATCGGTATTACGGTTACCGCTCTTGATTTAGTGTCGATCACGGCGACGAGCAGGGTATCCGCCTGACCGTTTACGCCCACGCTCATATCCTCGTTGACGTTGCCTTTATCAACGCCGATAAGCAAAAGCGCGATAACGTCGGGATTGAGCTTATATCTCTCGCCCTTGTAGACAATGCCGCCGTCCTCGGTTGTCACGTTTTTGTTTACGATGTTCGTATCGTTCTTGTGAAACGCTTTTTTACCCATGCTGTTAAGTATTGCGAGGGTGGATATGGCGATTATAAGCAAAACGATAATTACGGATAAAACAATTATCAGAATTTTAAGAAATTTTTTCATTATAAAGCTCCCGTGAGATAATAAAAATGAGACCGTCCGGTTGAAACAATTATACCGATTATTTGAATTTATGTCAACAATTTTACCGATTTTGCAAATAGGTGTGGAAAATTATAAAAAAGTGTAGTATAATAAATTAAATATGTTTTTGGAGAAGGTCTTATGAAGATAATTGTGACCGGTTGCGGCAAAACCGGAGTAGCCGCAATCGAGAGTCTTGTGAGCGAGGGGCATGACGTTATCGCCATAGACAACCGTCTTGAAGCTATCGAAGAAATACGGGATATATACGACATAATGTGCCTTTGCTCAAACGGTGCCGATTATAATACTTTGACCGAAGCGGGCATTGAAGAGGCGGATATGTTTATTGCCGTTACCGGTTCGGATGAACTGAATATGCTGAGTTGTATCATAGCCAAAAAAATGGGCGCAAAGCATACGGTGGCGCGTGTACGCAACCCCGAGTATAACGACAAGAGTCTCGGATACATAAAGCAGCAGATAGAGCTTTCTTTGATTTTTAATCCGGAGTATCTTGTCGCCCAGGAAATATTCAATATACTTAAATTTCCGGCGGCGGTAAACGTTGAAACCTTTTCCCGCAGGAATTTTGAAATGGCGGAGCTTCTGCTTCGCGATAACAGTCCCATAATCGGAATGAAGCTCAGCGACCTGAGGAAAAAGTTTCAGGCGAATTATCTTATCTGCGTGGTACAGCGCGAAGACAAGGTGTTTATACCCGACGGTAATTTTGTCCTCGAAAGCGGCGACCGCATAGGTATTACCGCCGACCCCGCGGAGATACAGAAGCTTCTCAAAATGCTCGGCATTCTGCAAAAGAGCGTACGCGACGTAATGATACTCGGCGGCGGCAGAATTGCCTACTACCTTTCAAAAATGCTTATCGGCTCGGGTAATACCGTAAAGATAATAGACAGTAACCGCGCGCGATGCGAAACGCTTTCCGATTTATTGCCGAAAGCGCGCATAATATGCGGCGACGGCGCGGACAGGGAGCTTTTGCTTTCAGAGGGGCTTACCGCGTCCGATTCTTTCGTCGCGCTTACCGGTATGGACGAAGAAAACATACTGGTTTCGATATTCGCGTCGTCCAAACAGGTCAAAAAGGTCATCGCCAAGGTAAACGGCGTAGAGCTTTCAGATATGGCGGAAAAGCTGGGGCTTGACTGCGTGGTAACGCCCAAGCAGACGGTAAGCGGTATTATTTCCCGTTACGCCCGCGCCGTAGCAAATTCCGCGGGAAGCAACGTCGAAACGCTTTACAAGCTTATGGACGGCAAGGTTGAGGCGGCGGAATTCAACGTGGCTGTGGATTTCGAGTATCAGAATATTCCGCTTAAAGATCTGAAATTGAAAGAAAATATACTTGTCTCCGGCATTATCCGCAGGCGTAAGGCGATTATTCCTTCCGGCGACGAGGTTATCAAAGCGGGCGATAAGGTGATAGTTATCGCCGCGAATACCGTGCTCAACGATCTCTCCGATATAATGAGGTAATCTTTGTTATGAATGTTAAAGCAGTTTTTAACACGCTTGGCAAAATCGCCGTTGTTGAGGGCGTATTGCTTGTGTTGCCGCTGTTTGTGTCGCTTGTTTATTCCGAATTTTTCAGCGCGGCGATTTTTGCACTGACTGTCGTTTTTGCCGCCGCCGTCGGCGGAATACTTATGCTGCTTACTCAGCGGCACAGTCACGTGATTTACGCGAAAGAGGGCTTTGCCATCGTGGCGGGGGCGTGGATACTTATATCGCTTATCGGCGCGTTGCCCTTTAAGCTTTCCGGCAATATTCCCTCCTATACAGACGCGTTTTTTGAAACGGTCAGCGGCTTTACAACGACAGGCGCTTCCATTCTTACCGATATAGAACGTCTGCCAAAGGGTATGCTGTTCTGGCGCAGTTTTACGCATTTTATCGGCGGTATGGGCTTTCTCGTTTTTGTAATGGCGATAATCCCGAATATAACGGACCGCTCCATCCATATACTCAAAGCCGAGGTTCCGGGACCGGCGGTCGGTAAGCTCGTCCCTAAAATCAAGGATACCGCTAAAATACTTTACCTTATATACGTCGCAATCACGCTGCTTGAAATAATAATGCTTATCTGCGGCGGCATGCCCGTGTTTGACAGTGTCGTTCATTCGTTCGGCACGGCGGGCACCGGCGGCTTTGGTATAAAGAGCGACAGCATTACCTCGTACAGTCCCTACTGCCAGTGGGTAATAGGCGTCTTTATGATGCTTTTCGGAATAAATTTCAATATTTACTATCTTGTTCTTATGCGCAAGTTTAAGGATGTGCTTAAAAGCTCCGAGCTTTGGGGTTATATCACTATTATGCTTGTGAGTACGGTGATTGTCACCGTCAACAATCTCGGTATTTACAGCCGTTTGGCGACTTCGTCGAGACACTCGTTTTTCCAGGTTTCCTCGGTTATGACCACAACCGGCTTTGCAACCGCCGATTTTGATACATGGGGCGGTATTTCAAAAGCGATTCTGCTCATTCTTATGTTTATCGGCTCCTGCGCGGGCTCTACCGGCGGCGGTCTTAAAGTTTCACGCGTTATTATGCTTTTCAAAATAATTTCACGCGAAATAAACCGTTTGCTTCATCCCCGCGCGGTGAACACCATCCATTTCGAGGGAAGAAAGGTTGATGAAGGCACCATAGACGGCGTAAGTCACTATTTCGCAATATATGTAATCTGCTTTGTATCGGCTTTCCTGCTCATATCTTTTGAGTCCTTCGGTATTGAGACCAACTTTTCGGCGACCGCGGCGTGCTTCAATAATATCGGACCCGGTTTCGCCCGTGTCGGACCTACGCTCAATTATGCCGCGTACAGCGGTTTTTCAAAAATTGTCTTATCGTTTGCAATGCTGCTCGGGCGGCTTGAAATATTCCCGATAATAATCGCTTTTTCTCCATCTGTATGGAAAAAATAACTGTTACTGGACGGTGAAACTGTGCGTACAACACGTAAATTCAAACTGACATCCTCGCGCATAATAATACTCGGTTTTGCCGGCGTTATCCTTCTGGCGACATTTATTCTCATGCTGCCTGTATCGTCAAGCTCCGGCGACTGGACTCCGTTTATAAACGCCGCCTTCACGGCAACCTCAGCCACCTGTGTTACCGGACTTGTAACCTATGATACGGCGACTTACTGGTCGGCGTTCGGTCAGGCGGTGATACTGCTTCTGATTCAGATAGGCGGTATGGGCGTCGTAACGGTGGCCGTCAGTCTGTCGCGCATTTCGGGTAAGCGCATAGGGTTGCTCGGCCGCAGTTTTATGCAGGACTCGATTTCGGCTCCGCGGCTCGGCGGCATTATGAAGTTTACGCGGTTTGTCCTGATTACCGCGCTTTCGATAGAACTCGCGGGCGCGCTCGCCTTAATGCCCGTCTTTTGCGGCAAATTCGGATTTAAGGGTATATGGTATTCGCTTTTTCACGCAATATCGGCGTTTTGCAACGCGGGGTTTGACGTAATGGGTAAGACCGGTGAATTTTCTTCACTTACTTCGTTTGTCGGCAACGTAGCGGTTAATACCGTTATCATGCTTCTTATAATTATCGGAGGTATAGGGTTCGCCACCTGGAAGGACGTTAAGGAGCACGGCGTAAAGATAAGAAAATATTCGCTTCAAAGCAGAATAATTCTTCTTTTTACGGCGATATTCATAATAATTCCCGCGTTATTTTTCTATTTTGCGGAGTTTTCGGGATTCGCGGCAAAGGACCGGGTGCTGGCGTCACTTTTCCAGTCCGTCACGCTCAGAACCGCCGGCTTCAACACGGTTGATTTTTCACGCCTTAGCGGAGCTTCGCTTATGCTGATGATAGTATTTATGCTTATCGGCGGCGCGCCCGGCTCTACGGCGGGCGGTATGAAGGTTACAACGGTCGCGGTAATGCTTTTCTCATGTTTCAGCGTTTTTTCCCGTAAACAGGATGTTCAGGTGATAAACCGCAGGATAGACGACGATAACGTAAAAACCGCGGCGGCGGTGCTTATGATGTACGTAACGCTTTTTCTGGCGGGCGGCATAACGATCAGTCTTGTCGACGGGCTTCCGCTTCAGAAGTGCCTTTTTGAAACGGCGTCCGCGATAGGCACGGTGGGACTGTCCACCGGTATTACAACTTCGCTTTCTTCAATTTCAAAAACAGTAATCATACTGCTTATGTATATCGGCAGGGTAGGCGGACTGACGGTGATTTTCGCGGCGGCGAGGTCATCGCTTACAGGCGCAAAACTGCCGCTTGAAAAAATAACCGTGGGGTGATGGTGAATTATGAAAACCGTATTACTTATAGGACTCGGCAGATTCGGTACCAATGTGGCGCAGAAGCTGTGCGAACTGAAACACGAGGTAATGGCGCTTGATATCCACGAGGAGCGTATCAATGCGATTTTGCCGGTGGTAACGCGCGCACAGATAGGCAACAGCACCGATGTTGAACTGTTGCGGTCGCTCGGTGTTGAAGATTACGACGTCTGCATAGTTACCATTAAGGATTTTGCCGATTCGCTTCAAACCGTGTCTCTCCTTAAAGAACTCGGCGCCAAGGCGGTCGTCGCGAGAGCCGTGGACGACGTTCACGAAAAATTCCTGCTCCGCAACGGCGCGGATGAAACGGTTTACCCGGAAAAACAGCTTGCGACATGGACTGCCGTATGCTTTACTTCAAACCATGTTTTCGATTACATCCGGCTTGACGACGAGCACTCCATTTTCGAGGTCACGATACCCGACGAGTGGGAGGGCAAAACCATCGAACAACTCGCCGTGCGCCGTAAGCACGGTCTTAACATAATGGCGGTAAAGGAAGAATCGGGGCTTAATATGCAGATTACTCCCGATATGGTGCTGACCCACGATAAGCATATTCTGGTGCTCGGCACGATTAAAAATATCAAGAAGATTTTCAACATATAGTCAAAACCGCGTCACGTTTCACATTTTGTTGTGCAATAACGGTTTAATTTGCTTGACAAACAGGCGTTTTGGCTTTATACTTTTTATGTAAATAATATTTTATTATTGGAGGATAATAATATGATTAGTGCCGGCGATTTCAGAAACGGTGTAACCTTTGAGGAAGACGGTCAGGTTTTGCAGGTAGTTGAATTTCAGCACGTAAAACCCGGCAAGGGCGCCGCTTTTGTAAGAACTAAAACCAAGAACGTGATAACCGGGTCGGTTGTTGAAAAATCCTATAACCCCACCGCGAAATTCCCGACCGCCTATATTGAGCGTAAGGATATGGAGTTTTCTTATAATGACGGCGACCTTTATTACTTTATGGATCAGGAAACCTATGAGATGGTTCCCATCAACAAGAGTGACTTAGGCGATAATTTCAAGTTCGTGAAGGAAAATATGGTTTGCAAGATTCTCGCTTACAAGGGCAAGGTCTTCGGCGTAGAGCCCCCCACATTCGTAGAGCTTACCGTAACCAAGACCGAGCCGGGCTTTGCGGGCAACACCGCCACAAACGCAACCAAACCCGCCACGCTTGAAACGGGCTGTGAAATCCGCGTTCCGCTCTTTATAAACGAAGGCGAGGTAATCCGCATAGATACCAGAACCGGCGAATATATGGAGCGCGCGTAAATAATTGTTTAAGGAGAAAAAAGTTATGGATATTTGCGAGAAAATTTCCTACATCAAAGGTCTTACCGAGGGTCTTGACCTTGACGTAAACACAAAAGAGGGCAAAATTATTTCCGCTATTATCGATTTGCTCGGCGATATTACCGAGGAAATCTGCGAGATAGAGGAGGGCCTTGACGAGCTGACCGAGCAGATAGACGCGGTGGACGAGGATCTTTCCTCCGTTGAAGATATCATTTATGACGACGACTGCTGTGACGGCGACTGCGATTGCTGTGACGACGAGGTTTACGAGGTCGAGTGCCCGAACTGTCACGATACTATTTATCTCGACGAAGATATGCTTGAGGAAGACGGTATTGACTGTCCGAATTGCGGAACTCCGTTAGAGTTCGATTTTGACGGTGAATGCGATTGCGAAGAATGCAGCGAAGAGGCAGAGGACGCGACCGCAAACACGGAGACGGAAGACGCCGAATAATCGGTGAATTACAAAGACCGTGCCTTTTGCTGAGCAAAACGGCACGGTCTTTTTCAGGTGTGGTGAAAATGAACGTTACCGCTTTTAAGCTTGAATACGAGGTCTGCAAAAACGAGGAATGCAAAATGCCCGTCATAATCGTGGCGGCAGGGTCGTCTTCGCGTATGAACGGTATGGATAAGCAGCTTATGAAGGTTGCGGGCATACCCGTTATCGCGCGGACTCTTCTTGCTTTTGAGCGTTCCGGGTGTATTTCCGAAATCATACTCGTAACGCGCGAGGAGAGCGTGCTCGATATGCAGAAGATAGCCGAAGAATACAATATAACTAAGCTGAGCGATATTACGGTCGGCGGCGCGACGCGGCAAGAGTCGGTCATGCGCGGACTCGAACGTCTCGCCGGAGGCGTTGATAAAGTTCTCGTGTCCGACGGGGCGCGTATGCTCGTATCGCAAAAGCTTATTTCGCGCTGCGCGGCGGCGCTCAATACCCACGACGGCTGCCTTTGCGCCGTAAAGGTGAACGATACGGTAAAAGAAGTTGTCTGCGGCAGGGTATCAAAAACGGTAGACCGTACTCCGCTATATCTCGCGCAAACGCCGCAGGGCATAACCGTAAGTCTTTATAAAAAGGCGGCGGGCGAGCACGATATTTCAACGTTTACAGACGACGCTTCGGTTCTTGAAGCGGGCGGCTGCGACGTGGCTGTCGTTGAGGGTGACATAAGAAACATCAAAATCACAACGCCCGACGATATAAAGCTCGCGGAGCTTTACTTAAAGGAGGACTGATTTATGCGAATTGGTCACGGGTACGACGTTCACCGGCTTAAAGAGGGCAGAAAGCTTATTTTGGGCGGCGTCGATATTCCTTTTGAAAAGGGACTTGACGGACATTCCGACGCCGACGTTTTACTGCACGCGGTTTGCGACGCTCTGCTCGGCGCGGCGGCGCTTGAGGATATCGGCGCGCTCGCGCCCGATACTGATGAACGGTATAAGGATATAAGCTCGCTTAAACTGCTGGCGGCGGTTGCGGTTTTGCTGAAACAGCACGGCTTCAGGGTTATAAATATTGATGTTACCGTTATAGCGCAGGCGCCGAAGCTTTTGCCGTACAGAAAAGAAATGGTCGAAAACATCGCGAAAACGCTCGGGATGAGCGTTTTAGACGTCAGCGTTAAAGCGACCACGGAAGAGCGCCTCGGCTTCACCGGAAGCGGCGAGGGTATAGCGGCCCACGCCGTATGCCTTATAGATAATCTGTAATAAGACGGCGCCGCGGCAAGTATATTTATATCGGGTGATTTTTTTGAAAACTTATATTACAGTTACCCGTAAAGGTCTCGCGGCGGCGTTTTTACTGCTTTTAGCGGTGATAATCGTAAGCGGTCGGTTTTACGCGGCGGCAAATCCGCAAATAAACGCAAAGACCAACGCTCAGCGCGTATCGTTTATAAAGTCGCTGGGTCTCGTTCCGGATGAGAACAGCGCCGAAAGCAAAACCGTTACCGTACCGGCGGTGTTTTCGGCGGTTTATGAGAACTATAACTTACTGCAAAAAGAAGCCGGGTACGACCTTTCGGCTTACAGGGGCGCGAAAATCACGCTTTACACTTACCCGGTGGGAAAAATCAGAAAAGACTGTAACGACGACTATTATATAAATTTGATGGTGTATAAGGGCAGAGTAATAGGCGGCGATATTTCGTCGAGGAATATTGACGGCGAAATGCTTCCGCTTAAAACCGTTCGGTGAGAAAATGGATAAGCAGAGATTGGATAAGTTTATATCGAATCAGCTCGGCATATCGCGAAGCGAGGTCAGGACAGGCATTAAGCGCCGCCTTGCTTCGGTAAACGGCGAACCTGTAAGCGATTTTGCCGCTCAGATAATCCCGGGAAGCGACACGGTGCTTTACGGCGGAAAAGAGGTTTGCTATAAAAAGTTCGTTTATATAATGCTTAACAAGCCGGCGGGAATCATCTGCGCTTCAAGGGATAAAACGCGGAAAACGGTTTTGGATCTTGTGCCCGAAAAATATAAAAACCGCCGTCTTTCGGCGGTGGGCAGACTTGATAAGGATACCACAGGACTTTTGCTGATAACCGACGACGGCGATTTTGCGCACAGATGTATATCGCCGAAAAGCAATATCGAAAAGTGTTATATCGCCGAGCTTGACGGCGATATAGACGGCGGCGTCATATCGGCGTTTGAAAACGGCGTTACGCTGGCGGACGGATACGTCTGTAAGCCCGCGCGCCTTGAACGCGTCGGCACACGCACCGCCCGCGTCACCGTGACCGAGGGAAAATATCATCAGATAAAGCGGATGTTCGGCGTTTTCGGGCTCGGCGTAAACCGGCTTCACAGAGAGTCTGTTGGCGGGCTGAAGCTTCCCGCCGACCTTGAAAAAGGCGAGTGCAGAGAAGTGGCAAACATCGCGCAAACCGTGGGCTTTTAAGGCTTTTTATCTGTTTTAGATAAAACTTATATTCAAATATTGTGTGAAATGATTATAGCATTTTTCGCGGTATACTGATATAATATCATAAGACAATTGGCATCTTATAGGAGGTTGAATTATGGCAAGTTTGTCTTTGCGCAATGTTTACAAGAGATATCCGGGCAACGTTACAGCCGTTTCCGATTTTAATCTCGAGATCAAGGATAAGGAGTTTATTATTCTTGTAGGTCCTTCCGGTTGCGGTAAATCGACGACGCTCCGTATGGTAGCGGGTCTGGAAGAAATCACCGAGGGTGAAATTTACATCGGCGATCGCCTTGTAAACGATGTCGCACCGAAAGACCGTGATATAGCAATGGTTTTCCAAAACTATGCGCTTTATCCGCATATGACTGTGTTTGATAATATGGCGTTTGGTCTTAAACTCAGAAAAACGCCGAAGGATGAGATTCGTCGCCGCGTTGAAGAGGCGGCAAAGATCCTCGATATTGAGCACTTGCTTGAGCGTAAGCCGAAGGCTTTGTCCGGCGGTCAGCGTCAGCGTGTGGCGCTCGGTCGTGCAATAGTTCGTGAGCCGAAGGTATTCCTTCTTGACGAGCCGCTTTCCAACTTGGATGCGAAACTCCGTGCGCAGATGCGTACCGAGATTTCAAAGCTCCATCAGCGTCTCGGCACAACGTTCATCTACGTAACCCATGACCAGACCGAAGCTATGACGATGGGTACCCGTATCGTTGTTATGAAGGCCGGCTTCATTCAGCAGGTTGATACTCCGCAGAACCTTTACCTCTATCCTTGCAATCTTTTCGTTGCGGGCTTCATCGGCTCTCCGCAGATGAACTTTATCGAGTCCAAGATACTTAAAGACGGCGGCGATTTCTATGTAGAGTTCGGTTCCGAGGATACAAAGACCCGTGCCGGTGTCAAGTATAAGATTAAGCTTCCGGCGGATAAGAATAAGGATGACCGCCTTGAAGCTTACGTTGATAAGGAAGTTATCATGGGCATCCGTCCCGAGCATGTTCATAACGAAGAGGACCTCCTCGCCGCCAATAAAGACGGTATCGTTGAGGCAAACGTTGAAGTTACCGAGCTTATGGGTGCTGAAACCTATCTTTATATGAACTGTGAAGGGCAGACGATTAACGCCCGCGTCGCGCCGACCAACACCGCGCGCCCCGGCGATAAGATTCAGATAGCCCTTGAGCCTTCAAAGATTCACCTCTTTGATAAGGATACAGAAGAAACCATTTGCAACTAAACCGGTAAAAAGACTGCCCGCGCTCAGAAGAGCGCGGGCTTTTTTGCATTTTAGCGGCCGCCTGATAATATAATTTATTAAACAACGAAGGGGTGGTTATATGGAAAAAAACAGAATAGATTACGGAAATGAGCCGTACATAGCGAATATTGCCGGTGAAACGAACGAGAACCCGTATTACAGGCGCGTTTTATGGACCGGAGACTATTTGCAGGTCGCGCTGATGTCGATACCGGTCGGCGATGAAATCGGTCTTGAAGTTCATCCGGATAACGACCAGTTTATTCGCGTTGAAAGCGGTTGCGGTCAGGTGTTTATGGGGCGAAGCGCCGAGAACCTCAATATTCAAAAGCGACTAAACGGTAATTTCGCGGTAATGGTGCCGGCGGGCACTTGGCACAATATCAAAAACATCGGGAATACGCCGCTTAAAGTGTATACCGTATACGCGCCGCCGCACCACGAAAAGGGTACGGTTCACGAAACCGGGAGGGTCGCGGAGCTTCATGAAAATTAAAACGCTTGATTTTATTGACGTAATAGAGTAAAATATCAGTGTAGGAATTAAAAATAAGGAGTGTCGATATGCCTACGAATAACGCCCGAAAAATAAGAACCAAGAATAAGAATTTGTTTTTGCGTGTTACCAAGGGGCACTTTGCCACCGGACATTCGCATACCAATTATTATATAGACGTTACCTCGCAAAAAACCCGTCTTTCCGAGGCAAAGGCGGTAGCGGAGGCGCTGGTGTCGTTTTACTCGCTGAGCACGGTCGTCGATACCGTTTTGTGCCTTGACGGTACAGAGGTCATAGGAACCTGCATAGCCGAGGCGCTTACCCGTAACGATTTTATAAACCTGAACGCCCACCAGACCATTTATGTCGTTACGCCCGAGCATACTTCCGGCAGTCAGTTGCTTTTCAGGGATAATCTCGTACCCACAATAGCGGGCAAGCACGTTTTGGTGCTCGCCGCTTCGGTGACTACCGGTTATACGGCGCTTTCGGCGATAGAGGCGGTGCGTTATTACGGCGGTAACGTCGTAGGCGTTTCCGCAATATTCGCGACGGTGGATGAATGCGGCGGCGTCAGCGTAAACTCGGTGTTTAATCCCAAGGATTTACCCGATTACGCAAGCTACAACTCCCATGAATGCCCGCTTTGCAGGCAGAACGTGAAGGTTGACGCGATAGTAAACAGCTTCGGTTTTTCAAAACTCTAAAAAGAAAAAACTCGGCTTTTGCCGAGTTTTTTTAACGCTTAAAAATACTGTTTCCGCCCGAATCTATCCCAACGGTCAGAGGAAAGTTATCGAACGTGAGCTTTTTTACCGATTCACAGCCGAGGTCGTCGTACGCGATGACCTCGCATTTCTTTATGTGACGGCAGGCAAGCGCTCCCGCGCCGCCTATGGCGCACAGATAAACCGATTTGTTTTTAATAATCGCCTCTGTAACTTCGCGGCTTCTCTCGCCTTTGCCTATTGTGGCGGCAAGTCCCATATCAAGCAGGGCAGGAGTGTATTTATCCATCCTCGCCGATGTTGTGGGGCCGCAGCTGCCTACCGCAAGACCTTCCGGCGCCGGGGTTGGTCCCGCGTAGTAGATGACGGCGCCGCCGATATCAAACGGCGGTTTTTTGCCGCTTTCAATATCCTCGAATATCCTTTTGTGCGCCGCGTCCCGTGCGGTATATACCTCGCCGCTTAAAAAAACGCGATCCCCGACTTTAAGACGGGGACAAACGCTTAAAAGCTCTTTTGTGTTTATGTAATACTCACTCATTTGATAAAACCTTTATAAGCTCGCGGTATTCCTCTTCGCTTTTTACCGTTGCCGCCTCATGCATGGCGATTTTTCTGCGCGTCTCTTCAAGCGAAGCTCCGAGCGCGTCGATATCGCTCGCGAATTTCGCCGAGGTGCTCACTATATTTTCCTTTACGGCGCCGAGCGATTCCTGCGCGTTGATAATGGAGGTGATATTCAGCTCCGCCTCTTTCCGCGCAAGATCGGCGCTTTCCTGCGCTTCCTTCATAACGGTTTGCGCGTTGGTTTTGGCAACAAGATAAAGCTTGCCGATATTTTTTGAAAGACGTTCTATCTCTTCGTATTTATCGGTAAACACCTTCAACTTTGCCTCGATTTCCGCCTTTTCGGCGGTTATTTCGGCAATTTGCTCTTTAAGTGCGCCGTTATCGCTTTTCAGGTCGTCTATCTGTTCGTTAAGTACGATTTCCTTTTCGGTGAACGCCTTATGCGTTTTTTCAACGTACGATACAACATCGTCACAGTTGAAGCCGAAAAGACTCTTTCTGAATCCTACAGACATTTCTTCATCCCCCTGTTTTGCTTAATCCCTGAGCGCTCTTTCAAGCCAGGTAAAGCCGAGGTCGAGGGCGTCAAACAGATTATCCCTTGCGCCCTCTTTCTTTATGCGGTCTTTCATTTCAAGGTCGGTGTTGCTGTCAAGCAGTTGAACACTTACCTTATCGGCAATATCAAGCTTGCCGTCTTTCTTATATGAAAGAATTTCAAAACGTACGATAAAGCTTTCGCTCATATCGCCGTAGTAAATCTCGTTATTCTTTCTTACAAGCGGTTTGCCCTTGTACTCTAAAAACTTGCTTTCTGCCATATTTACACTCCGTTATTTATTGGGTATTTCCCCGTACAAATCAAATCTGAACAGTTTGGATTCGTCCTCGGGATTTGCGCATCTCACCCATGCCTGACTTATTTCAGTGCTGGCAAGTATGGTCGAGATACCGAGCATCTGACTCAACTTAGATTTAAGGTTAAGTGAATCTCCGTCTTCCGTTTCAAGGTATACGTCGCCTTTGCAGGACTCGATGACTTTTATAAGGTCGTCAAAATCAACATTGTGTAATCCGATTTTCCTGAAATCCATAATTAACCCTCCTATCTCGTAAAATTATAAACCATTGTCTAAAAGATGTCAAGCGAAAGGGCGTTTTAGGGTTGACATTTTTTTCTTTTTTGTTTAGTATAATATGTGTGAAATATGTCACGGAGGTCTTTATATGAAAAGGGAAGAAAAAAGCATGGAAACAATAGTCGCGCTCGCCAAGGGTCGCGGTTTTGTATATGCGGGAAGTGAAATTTACGGCGGACTCGCAAACGCGTGGGATTACGGTCCTTTGGGCGTTGAGCTCAAAAATAACGTTAAACGCGCGTGGTGGAAAAAGTTCGTGCAGGAAAGCCCCTACAACGTCGGACTTGACAGCGCGATACTCATGAATTCCGAAACGTGGGTGGCTTCGGGTCACTTAGGCGGATTTTCCGACCCGCTTATGGACTGCCGCCAGTGCAAAACGAGGCACCGCGCGGATAAGCTTATAGAAGATTACGTCGCCCAAAACGGTCTTGCGGATAATCCCGCGTCGATGAGCGATGAGCAAATGCAGCAGTATATCAAGGATAAGGGGATCGCCTGCCCGAACTGCGGTTCGCACGATTTTACGGATATCCGCAAATTCAACCTTATGTTCAAAACCTTTCAGGGCGTTACGGAGGACAGTACGAATACCCTTTATCTCCGTCCCGAAACCGCGCAGGGGATTTTTGTGAACTTCAATAATATCCAGCGCACCACAAGAAAAAAACTGCCGTTCGGCGTAGGTCAGATAGGCAAGTCTTTCAGAAACGAGATAACTCCCGGCAACTTTATTTTCCGTATCCGCGAATTTGAGCAGATGGAGCTTGAATTTTTCTGCAAACCGGGCACCGACCTTGAATGGTTTACTTTCTGGCGCGGCTTCTGCCACGACTGGCTTATAAATCTCGGTATTGAGGAGGACTCGCTTCGCCTACGCGACCACGAAAAAGAGGAACTTGCGTTCTATTCCAAGGCAACGACTGATTTCGAGTTTTTGTTCCCCTTCGGCTGGGGCGAGCTTTGGGGCGTTGCGGACAGGACCGATTACGACCTGAAACAGCATATAGAACATTCAGGCAAGCCGCTTGAATACTTTGACCCCGAGACGGGCGAGCACTATATTCCTTATGTTATCGAGCCGTCGCTCGGCGCGGACAGAGTAACTCTTGCGTTCCTTTGCAACGCGTACGATGAGGAAACGGACGAAAAGGGCGAAAAGCGCGTCGTATTACGCCTGCATCCGGCGCTTGCGCCTTTCAAGGCGGCGGTTCTGCCGCTTTCAAAGAAGCTGTCGGACAAGGCGATTGAAATCAAAAACTCGCTTTCCTGTGATTTTATGGTCGATTTTGACGACGCCGGCTCGATAGGCAAGCGGTATCGCCGTGAGGATGAAATAGGCACACCCGTTTGCATAACCTACGATTTCGATTCGGAGAACGACAACTGCGTAACCGTTCGTGACAGGGATACAATGAAGCAGGAGCGCATCCCGATAAGCGAACTTAAAAGTTATATCGCGAAAAAAACAGCGTTTTGATTTCTGAGGTGAAATAATGACCCCAACAGAAGTTCTGATTATCTTTGCCACGCTTGCGGGCGGTCTTGCTTTCTTCCTTTACGGAATGAATACGATGTCGTCCGGGCTGGAGCTCATGGCGGGCGGCAAGCTTGAAAGCACGCTTAAAAAGGTTACCAAAAGCGGTCCGCTCAGTTTCTTCCTCGGAGCCGGTATCACCATAGCCATACAGTCTTCGTCGGCTATGACCGTTATGCTCGTGGGTCTCGTAAACTCCGGCATTCTGAATTTTGCCGATACGTTCAGCATAATTATGGGTTCGCACGTGGGTACCACGCTTACGGCGTGGCTGCTTACCTTAAGCGGTGTTTCCGGCGGTAATTTCTTTTTGACGCTTTTACGGCCGTCCACCTTTGCGCCGATACTCGCGTTTGCCGGTATAATACTGCGGATGGTATCAAAGCGGGAAAAACGCCGCAACCTCGGCGTGATACTTATCGGTTTTGCCGTTTTGATGGCGGGCATGCAGATGATGAGCAACTCAATGAGTGAGTTCAAGAATGATCCGTCGTTTATAAATATTCTTACGGCTTTCAAAAGCCCGATAATCGCTTTGCTCGCGTCGGTACTGTTTACCGGAATTATTCAGTCGTCGGCGGCAACCGTCGCTATCGTTCAGGCGCTGGCGCTTTCCGCTTATTCGACCGATAATCCCATAACATATCAGATGGCGATACCGCTTATCATAGGCGCCAACATAGGTACCTGTATGACTGCGCTGATTTCAAGTATCGGCACCAGCAAAAACGCAAAGCGCGTTGTTGCCATGCATATCTACACCAACGCTTTCGGCGGTATATTCTATATGGTGCTGCTTTACGTGTGTATGCTGATAAATCCCGCGCTGCTTTCAAATCCGGTGAGTATTTTCGGCGTCGCGGTAGTTCACAGCCTTTTCAATATAATGAATACGCTGCTGTTTTCGCCGCTTAAAAAGCCGATTGTCGCGCTTTGCAGAAAAACCGTTAAAAACGACAAGTCTGAAAAGCATACCGTTTTTTTGGACGAGCGTTTGTTCAATAATCCCCCCATCGCTATCGCGGAATGCCGCCGCCTTGTAAACGAAATGGCGGATATCGCGTTCGGCTCGGTGCTTGATTCGATAAAGCTGATTTACGGTTACGACGAGGCGCTCGCCTCAAAGGTCAGGGAGCACGAAACGCTGACCGATAAGTATGAGGACAAGCTCAGCACCTATCTTGTGCGTATTTCAAGTAAAAACATTTCCCCCGAGGATTCGCACGCGGTAGCGCGTATGCTTCACGGTGTAAACGATTTTGAACGCATAGGCGATCACGCCTTGAACCTTTGCCAGCGCGGTCTTGAAATAAGGGATAAGGAAATTGTCTTTTCTGATGACGCGAGGGACGAGCTTAAAGTTATAACCAACGCGCTGACTGAAATAATCGGCATAACGAAAGAATCGTTCATAAATGACGATATAACCGAGGCGGCGAAGGTAGAACCGCTTGAACAGGTGATAGACAAGCTTAATTATGAGCTCAAAGACCGCCACGTTGCTCGGCTTAAAGAGGGAAGATGCACCGTAAACCTCGGTTTTGTTTATTCGGATATACTCGCCGATTACGAGCGTATTTCCGACCACTGCTCAAACGTCGCGGTTTATACATTGCAGCTTAATTCGGAAAAAATCGACCCGCATAAATTCCTCGGTCAGGTCAAGACCTCGGATGTCGAGTTCGGCGAGGAATATAAACTGTACAGTGAAAAATATAAGCTTTGATTTTAATAAAGCATAAAAAATGTGCCGTTCATCAGTTTGATGAACGGCACATGTATTTACTGTTCTTTTTTGGTTTCCGGTTCGTCGAAGTATCTGCTTCCGTACTTGCTGTACTTGTGTGAATATCCGTACCCGTAACCGTAACGGCGGTAACTGCCGAGATATCCGTATCTCGAATATCCGTAGCGACCGTAGCCGTATCCGCCGGAGGTGGCGGTGTAATCGTTGAGTATAAAGCCGATAAAGCGCGCTTTACTGTAAAGAACGTATTTGAGTGCGTTCTTGATATCGGTAATGGTGGAATTATTGCACTTTTCAACGAACAGCAAATCGTCGCAAAGGTCGGCGACCGCGGCGGCGCTCGGTACAAGCTTGCAGGACGGCATATCAACAATGATATAATCGTACTTTTCGCGCGCCTCCTCAAAGAATTTTTTGATTCTTGCGTTGCTGTACTTGATATTTTTGTTTCCCGCAAATACGATATCGTAGTTATCCTTGTAGCGCTTTACGATATCCGCAAACTCAACCTCAGAAACAGCGTATTCGCTGACGCCCGAGCAACTGTCCGGCGCTTTGAGCAGATAACCCTGAAGCGCTCTGTTTGAAAGGTCCATATCGATAAGCAAAGTCTTGTGACCGTTATCCGCAAACGCTTTGGCAATCGAAAAAGCGGTGACGGTTTTGCCCTCGTGTCTCGCAGTCGAGGTGACGGCGATGACCTTGTCGTTTTTGCCGATGACAGACTGAATACGTTTTCTCGTCGATCTCGCCGCTTCGATAAAGACCGAATCCGTAAAGGTGATTTTTGAGTGCCTGCTGCTGTGATTTTTGCTGTTGCGCTTGACGTTGACGTGCGGCAACTCGCTGATGCAGTGGCTGTTGAGCTTATAGGTGATATCGTTCTTGTCGTGAATTGTCTCGATCCTGAGCGACCAGAGATAGAATACGATGATATTTATGATAAGCCCGGCTACCGCTCCGGTTATTAAATAGGACCATATCGGTAATTTGTTGAACGGCTGAGTCGGCTTTTCGGATTCATATATAATATTTATGCGCGTATCGCCGATAATGTATTCGGAAAGGCGGGGGAAGGTTTTAAGAAAAGAATGCATCACCTCATAGGAATCATCCGGCGAGTTGCTGTCGATATTCACCTGAATAATGTTCGATTTTACAACCGCGTCAGCGGTTATTTTCGCGTTTATGCCTTTGCCTAAATCGTACTGTATCGCCTGGCGGAGATTATCCGATTCCACAACGTAGGGAAAGGTTTTACTCATCTGCTCGGCAAAACTTGAAACGAAATTAAACTTGTAAACGGAGGTTCCGTTTTTTGAATCGCTGGAAATAAGCGGGGTTATCGAAAGCGTGGCTGAGGATCTATACAACGGCTCGGTAAAGAACATAAAGTATCCCGAGTACACCGCGGTCACCGCCGCAATTATCGCGATGAAAATCACGAAGTGCTTTTTTGCCGTTTTGTAAATATCGCTGATAGTATAAAGTATACTGCCGACGTTTTCTTCGTTTTCGATTTTTGTTTTTGAAATCTTCTTGCTCACGTACTCGCCTCCTATACTTTATATTACCTGTTCGTCAATGAGCTTTTTCTTGTTCTTGAACTCATAGATATCATTGAATACGCAGCCGATAAGCTTATCCTTGCTTATATTGATAACGTAATCGTTGATGGCTTCCACGCTGACGTAATCCTGACGGACTATGAACAGCATTCCGTCGGCGCATTCGGCGATGGTTTCCGCGTCAACCGCTACGCCGCCCGGAGGCGAGTCGATGAGTACGAAATCGAAATCGGCGTTTAAGCGTTTTATAAGCTGTTTATAGGTTTCGGTTCCGAGTATTTTAGCGGAATTAAAGTGCTTGTTCGTGCCGCAGACAATGCTTACGTCGGTTATATCGTCATGCTTTACGATGGATTCATAATCGGTGCCGCCCGAAAGATAGGTGTAAATGTCGTTTTCAGGGCTTATCGGCACTTGCCTGAAAAACTTGTAAACCGCGGGAAGCTTTAAGTCGGAATCAACTATTACGACTTTTTTGCCCATTGCCGCGAGCGCGATGGCGATATTGACTATAACGGTTGTTTTGCCCTCGTTCTCGGCAACGCTTGTTACGACTACCGATTTTATGTTTCTTGTGCGCTGTACGCTTTCGAGCTTAATCGCCATTTCAGAGAAGCTGTTTCGGAAAGTGTAGTCGATAAGCGGGTTGGTAAGCAGAAGACCGTCGTTTTTAAGGCCGATTTTTCTCTTGCGCTTATTGATGTGATATACCGAACCGAAGAGCTTGCATTCGAGCATATCGTCAACATCCGTAATGTTCTTGACGGTATCGCGCATAAATGAAATGAACAAAACTATGAGCGTGCATACCAGCGCGCCGATAACGCCGAACAGCAGGGAATAGGCAAGCGACGCGGACGGATTTGATACCGAGGTCGGTAAAAACGGAGCTGAAATAACGCTTATGATTATATTGTTGAATGAATTATCCGCGATCCTCGGATAGTTCTTGTATATTGATTTAAGCGTATCGTACGCTTTCTGCGACGAGGTATCCCTGACTGAAATATCAATGAGGTTTGTTTCCTCTTTCTGTTTTACGGTAACGGTACCGGTCATCTTTTCGCCCATATCCTTTTCGACCATCGCTTTAAGGGTGCTGCTCGAAAGAACGCTCTGGTACGTTTCGCATATTTCAATGGTCCTTGAAAGCGAAGTGGTAGTGGCGCTGGTAGTATAACCGCTTAAATTTACGGCTATCGTCATGGAGCTGGTGTAGGTCTGCTTTTTGAGAGCGAGATAATATATCTGGCAGGAACAAAACGCGATAACTCCCGCGAGCAGTATTACCCAGATGTTGTAAACAACGTCCATTACAAGCGTAAAGGCGTTGGCTTTCTTGAAATCTATTTTCATACCTCCGCCTCCTCAACTACAACTACGACGCGGCCTCTTATAAGCCCGTCCACCAGATAGTAAACACTGTAAACTCCGGGTGTGTCAGCTTTGAGCTCGCTGTCGTCAATGGTCAGAGTCCTGTTGCGGTCGAGCTGATAGCTTTCGGAAATATTTGCGTAGAAATCTGTTTCACTGCCGACCGTAGTGTATATAATATAATCATTGAGTTTTACTTTTTTAACGTCGGGGTCGTCGTCAACAACTATCGCCATAAAGGTTATTTCGCTTGTGTCGCCGAAAGAATTTGTGACCTTGCAGTTTACGTCGTATTCACCGGTGTAGGCGACGCTGTAGGTGTTTGAGATGATTTTGACTCTGTCGGTGATATCGCCGTCGTAAACGTCCTGCGCTGTGACGTAGTTGCTGAAATCAACCGTCGTTCTTACATAGGCGATAAAATCGCTTTTCAGCGTAAAGCGCGGCGAACGGTAATCGGTAAAGCGCACATGCTTCTCGATTTTTGAAACGTTGTTGTCGCTGTCGCAAACGGCGTAATTTATTGACGTAAGGCCTTTGGAAATAAAGTAGTTTTTGCGCTCGACAATTATCCTGTCGGTTATGTCGCCGTCCTTCGAGTCACTCGCCGTAACGTATTTAAGAAGCTGTGCGTCGGTAACGCTGCTCGGCACCTCTATATCGCCTTTTACGGAACAGGTGATCACCGGCTTAACGTTCATTTTGACGCTTCTGAACCATAACAGAACCGCCGCCACAATGGAAACTACGGTAAGGATACAGATTGATATCCTCAACTTTCGCATGTGCATTTCCTCCCCGATATAGAATTAGTGTATAAAACACCATTTTAGTCAATACAAAGTGAGTATACCACACCGAAAAATAATAGTCAAGATATCATAATGTTTTTTTATATATACATATTTCACATATTTTCAGTAGTTCTGTCTTAAAATACCGGAACGTTTACTACGCCGTAAATTTTTCTTGACTTTATCGCGCCGTTATACTATAATAATCAAGCCGCAATAATGCTGCTATGGCTCAGTAGGCAGAGCACGTCCTTGGTAAGGACGAGGTCACCAGTTCGAATCTGGTTAGCAGCTCCAGTAATAACCCCGCAAAACCCTTTGTTTATGGGCTTTGCGGGGTTTTGCTATTTCTGCTTCCGGCTTTTCTGGCACTGGTAATTATTGCCAAATACTACACAATTTTGACCCTTTTTTAACCCTTTTTCAAAAAAAGTTGACCCTTTTTTGCCCCCTTTTTGACCTGCTGATTTCAAAAATTTGACACTTCTTATTTTACGAATATATTTCTTTCGTAAATATTTTTAAGGAGTGATTTTTTTGAACGAAAGTTGGACGAAAAACGTGACCCGAAAAGGGATAACCTATACTTTGAGATTTCATTACGGCAGGGCGTCAAGCGGCGCGTATAAATGGAAGAAAGTAACAGCAAAAACCAAAGCGGAGGCAAGACGGAAAAAAGAAGAATTTGAAATTCTTACAGGTATTGCCGATAAGACGGTGATAACACGACAGACATTCCTTTCATATCTTTTGAACTGGGGTGAAACCTTTTATAAGAATTCGGTGAAGGAACAGACTTACGTTGGTTTTCTTAACGCACTTGAAAGCAGAATAAAGCCGTATTTTATTGCGCAACTTGAAGTATCAAATATCAAAATTGACGTGCTTCAAAGATATATCGGTGAACTTATAGAAGCGGGCTATTCGCGCGATACAATTAAGAAAACGTGGTGCTATATTAGGAACTGTCTTGAGTGCGGGGCTTATAAGGGGGAACTCAAAGATATTAAACTCAACCTGATAGAGCTCCCGAACGAAAGCAATGTAAGAAAGAAGAAAAAAACGGTTTTGCCGTTTTCTGAAGGTGATGTTCGGAAAATTGAAAAAGAAAGCATGGCACTTGTTGGTAACAAAAGAAAGTATTATTACGGTGATATTATTATTTTTTTAATCAACACGGGGCTTCGTATAGGGGAGGCGCTTGCGCTTACCTGGAATGATATTGATTTCAAAAACGGGTATATTTACGTAAACAAAAGCTCTGAGGTCACCCAGGATAAATCGAAATCGGCTATAAAGCGAACAAAGGAGGTTGTCGGTTCGGTTAAAACTGCGGCAAGCGTAAGGAGAGTGGTTATCAATAAAACAGCAAGTACTATTCTTAAATCCGTTTTTGTGCGTAATGCCGGGTATAACGGTGGCATGGACAGAGTAATTCTGTCAAGTAGGTTTACGATTCCGTCACGCCGAAATATAAGTCGGTGCCTCGGAGAAATAACGAAAAATGCCGGAACTGATTTGAAAACCTCGTCGCTTCACGTACTCCGTCACACGTACGCAACTATGTTTTTGCGGAAGGGAGTTCCCGTTGCGTTCATTTCAAAGCAGTTAGGTCATGCGCAGGAAACGACTACACGAAACATCTATATTTCTTACCTTGACGAGGCGTTTGACAATGATAGAAAGTTTTTCGAAAATTTTTAACTGTGTCTCTCAAAATTCAAAAATCACGCTCATAGACGGGCGTGATTTTTTTGTTTTGCGAAGCGTTAAGGGTATAAATACACTACCAAAATCCGGCATTATAAAAATATTATGATTTGGTAGTGTTTTTATTGGCCGGAGCAGTGTTAAAAGGGCGTTTTAAGATTAAACGCACGAACTGTTCGGCGCGCGTACACCTGTACGTCTGTTTGCAGCTTTGAAGCGCCGAACAGAAATAAATGAAAATGTGACAGATTTTTAGTATGTAGATTTATCGGATTTATTAGATTTGTGATGCCAAGCGAACGTTAAAAAGCAACGTAGAAGAGTTCAATTTTACTCTTTTCAGAAAACAGTTGTATTAACAGAATAGTGTTTTTAAGCCGTCATTAAAAAGTATTACAAATCAGCAAAAGAAGACTGGCATTCAAAACTTGACACTATTCTTTTAGCAAGTATTCTTATATTAACATTTTCGGGCGCTGGGGAAATGCTCGTTTTGTATTCGTAAGTTTGCTTTTAAATGTTGAATAGACAATTTGTAAAAGCAAATGAGTGAGCGGCGCAATAGTTTTAAAAACCGGTGAGGGAAATGTTATTTGAATTCAGAGAGGAGGGATAGTATGGAAAGAATAATGAATGTGCAAAAAGAATGCATTGTTAATTCGGTCGGGACGTTTATGACTGAAATAAAGAATGTCTTAGATGAGATGGAAGCAGAAGATGAAATGTTTTTGCGTGTGTTTGAAACGTATGGCGATAGAAAGTACTGCATTCAATTAAGTGTTGAAAGACTTTTTTAATATTATCCGCTGAAAACAAAAAGGAGGTGCCCTTGTCGGGCGCCTCCTTTTGTAAATCAGGTAATGCCGAGCTGAATTTTCAAGGCATTTTCCGCTTTTGCGATCTCGTTTTCAGTAAGACAGTAAATACAGTCGCTTATGATTGCCGTCTTTGAGATCGTGAGAATTCTTTCGGGAAGTATAATGCTTTGTGGCAGTAAACCGCTGTTGATAGTGACATGCGTGGGCAAGTAATTTGCAATGCTTTTGTTTGCGGAAATGGGCAGAACCGTAACAAGAGGACTGTGCTCATTTGCCTTGTCATTGCCCAGGATTAGCACCGGACGCTTGTTGCTTATAGCATTATTCCCGACTTGACCTAAGTCGGCGAAATAGATTTCGCCTTTTTTTACCGTTTTTGCAGTTTCCATAATTTTGGACACTCCTTTTTAAAAATAACTCAGGCATTTTAAAAAAAATGACCTATGCACTTAGTTTATTTAAAAAAGTAGCAAATGCAAAAAAACGGAAACGGTATTATTTATTGGAATTGTTATTGTTTTAAAGAGTAATACCAAGTTGATACTTCACCGCCGATTTTACATTTTTGAATTCACGATAATTTAATCTGTATAAACAGGGCGCTTCTAACTGCGATTTGAGAATTGTTGTTATTTGCTCCGGTAAAATTACGCTTTCTTTTTGCAGGCCATTCGGTAAAAACACATGTGTGGGTATGTTGCACTTCTTCCGGATTTTTGAAGTGATAGGGATTACAGTAGCAAATCTGCTGTTTTCATTTTCTGCATTCTTGCCTATTATCAGTACGGGGCGTACGCCGTGCTGAATGTGTTCGCCCGTTTTTACCAGTTCGGCAAAGTATATTTCGCCGGTTTTCAGCTTTCTAAACATATTCTAAACTCCTTACATTTTTTATTTAGATATAAAAAAGCCATTTTTACTTATTAAGGTAAAAATGACTTAGTTTATAATTTTGACGGTATGATTATATTTGCCTGAAAACTTTTGTCAAGTTTTTGACTTTTACCTGATAAACACTTCTTTGCCGATATGATTTGATATCCAAATCCTGTATCGGTCCGCAGGGATGTAGTACTGTCTTCCGATTTTTATTTTCGGAAATCCTGTTGCGTGAATAATCTCGTATATTTTTGTTCGTGAGCATCCAAGATTTTTCATAACGTCATATACCGAGTACATTCTGTTTTCCATAAGAATTAACCTCCTTTAAATTGATTCAGGAAGAGTATACTCGAAAAATTAAAGTTGTCAAATTATGTTTTCAATTTAGTCATTTTTTTATAAAATGATTAAATTAAATGTTGACATGTGTACATTGTTTTGCTATAATATAATGGAATTATAATATGTGGTTATACTTGGAGATGCGAAATGAGAATATTTGATTACAAAAAAGAATATAAAAAGCTTTTGTCCGCAGATATTGTGTCGCTTTTAACAGCAATACATGAATATAAAGGCAAGCAGCTTCAGATTGCAAATGAAAATGCAGATGTGTTGACTCAGCTAATCGAAATAGCCAAAATCCAAAGCACAGACGCATCGAACAAAATTGAAGGTATCAGCACTTCCGATGAGCGCTTGCAGAAAATCGTAAGAGAAAAAACGAGACCTAAAACCCGCAGTGAAAAAGAAATCGCCGGTTACCGTGACGTGCTTTCCACTATTCATGAGAATTATGATTATATTCCGCCGCGCTCTTCTCTTATTCTGCAATTACATCGAGACCTTTATAAGTTCTCAGGTTCGTCTATCGGCGGAAGTTTCAAAAGCACCGACAACTATATCCGCGAAACGGACGACGAGGGTAATGAAACCGTTCGCTTTACTCCCGTTCCCGCATGGGAAACCCCGGATTACATTAACGCGATTTGCTCTGCTTATGAAGATGTGCTTGGCGATTACGAGATTGATCCGCTGGTGCTTATTCCGATATTTATTCTTGATTTTCTCTGCGTTCATCCCTTTAATGACGGAAACGGCAGAATGAGCCGACTTCTCACTCTCCTGCTCCTCTACCGTGCCGGGTACACCGTAGGCAAGTATATAAGTATCGAAAAACTTATAGCCGACAGCAAAGAAACCTATTATGAAGTTTTGCAGGAGAGCTCTTACGGTTGGCACGAAGGCGAAAACGATTATGCGCCGTTTGTCCGCTATATGCTCGGCGTCATTGTTGCGGCATACCGCGAGTTTGAAAACCGTACGGCTTTGATTGTGTGCGGCACACTTTCTAAGCCCGATAGAATCAGAGAACTTATCAAAAGCCGCATCGGACCAATAACCAAAACCGAAATTATGAAAGAATTTCCCGATATCAGCCAGGTAACGGTTCAGCGTGCACTAAACGCCCTCTTGAAAAGCGAACAGATCATAAAAATCGGCGGCGGAAGATACACAAAATACGTTTGGAAACATTGATTGCTATGAACACTTTTGATGAAATAACCGCCAATTATAAAAATTTATCAAACACATTGCTTGAAATCCGTAGCAATTACGAGAATTGCAAAAAAGATATTATGAGCAAAGCCAGACGATTTAGAATATATTTAGCAATTTGTTTGGCGTTTTTTAGTATTATCTTGGGTGCGATAATTGGATGCACATTATACAAGCATGAAGTGAAGGGCTTACACACAGTTTGTTATACTACCGCAACGGGAAATTGTTACCACTCAGCCGGTTGCGGATATTTGCGTTCTTCTTATAAGACAAATGTATATGTAGCTAAAAATGACGGATACACAGCTTGTTCTCGTTGCTCAGTAGGCGAGTTGGATATATCAGATAAAAATGAGGTGGCTTATGGTGTTTTAACAATGTTAGGCATATCGGTGATTATCTTTTTTTGGGCCTCAATAAAACGAAGGAAAGTCACAACCGCAAATATTAGCAGAATAAAAGCCATTAGTGAAGAAAAATCCGAATTAGCCGAGTCGGAATTTGATGCTTATCTTATCAATAAGATAGAAACCAATGGTATGCTGCAAATCGTAGATGCGCCGGAGCATATACAAATAATGAACGGTAAGCTATACTCTACAAAAGAAAATATATACCGCTATATTAGTTACTATGGCGAGTGTTACCACATCAGCAAGAAATGCTTAAGGGGCAGATTTAAAGAAGTCTTGGTTTTTGATGTGATAGGGAAATATCATCCTTGCGGCAAATGCAATTCATTCTATTCAGATAGTAAACCGGAATGGTATATAAAATACGAAAAAATCAATTTGATGCTTAAAAGGAGTAAAACACATGATTACCGGTGAATTAAAAAATAAAATTGACAGTCTATGGGAAGTCTTTTGGACCGGCGGTCTTACTAACCCCCTTGACGTTATAGAACAAATAACCTATTTAATGTTTATTCGCGACCTTGACGACAGCGATAACCTCCGCGCAAAAGAAAGCGCTATGCTGGGGCTGCCCTATAAAAGCATTTTTGCAGACAAAGTGCAGATAGGCGACCGGCTGATTGACGGTAGCCAGTTAAAATGGTCGGTATTTCATGATTTCCCTGCCGGTCAGATGTATTCTGTTATGCAGGAATGGGTGTTCCCGTTTATAAAAAATCTGCACGGCGATAAAAACAGCGCTTATTCAAAATATATGGATGACGCTATTTTTAAGCTCCCCACACCGCTTATGTTGGACAAGGTTGTAAATTCACTCGATGAGATTTATAAACTGATGAACGAGTCGCAGTCCGCCGATGTGCGCGGGGATGTTTACGAATACCTGCTCGCCAAAATCGCCACCGCGGGCGTCAACGGCCAGTTCAGAACACCGCGACACATCATAAAAATGATGGTCGAGCTGATGGATCCGAAAGCGGGCGACGTGATCGCCGATCCCGCCTGCGGAACTTCGGGGTTCCTTGTTGCCGCGGGAGAATATCTCAAAGAAAACCGCAAGGAAGAAATATTCTTTGACCGCGTGAAAAAAGACCATTATATGAATCATATGTTCCACGGTTACGATATGGACAGGACCATGCTCCGTATCGGTGCGATGAATATGATGACGCACGGCATCGATAACCCGTTTATCGAGTATCGCGACAGTTTATCGGATCAGAATCCCGATAAAGACAAGTATTCTCTGATACTTGCAAATCCGCCTTTTAAGGGCAGTCTTGACGCGGATATCGTTTCAGCCGATTTGCTTAAAGTCTGCAAAACAAAGAAAACAGAACTTCTGTTTTTGGCACTCTTCCTGCGTATGCTCCGCGTGGGCGGACGGTGCGCCTGCATCGTGCCGGACGGCGTGTTGTTCGGCTCATCGACCGCGCATAAAGCTATAAGAAAAGCCCTTATTGAGGATAACCGCCTTGAAGCGGTGATCTCCATGCCGTCCGGCGTGTTTAAGCCCTATGCCGGAGTATCGACCGGAATTCTCATCTTCACAAAAACCGAACACGGCGGCACCGATAAGGTCTGGTTCTACGATATGAAAGCGGACGGCTTTTCGCTTGACGATAAGCGTTCACCCGTAGCGGAGAACGATATCCCCGATATTATCACCCGCTTCCGCAATCTCGCCGGCGAGACTGACCGCAAGCGTACCGAAAAATCATTCTTTGTCCCGAAAGACGAGATCGTGAGCAACGATTATGACCTTTCGATCAACAAATATAAAAAGACGGAGTATAAACCGGTGGAATATCCGCCGACAAGTGAAATCATGGCGGAGCTGCGGAAGCTCGAGGGCGAAATCAAAACGGCGATGGACGAGTTGGAGGAACTAATTCAGAATTAAGAAAAACCGGATTTTCAAGGATGTTATGATAGGAATGATACTATTTAGCTTAATAGAAGACCTCATAAATGAGTCGTTAGGTTTGTTATATAAAAATGATAAATATCTTTTAGATATTGACGCCGAGAATATACCCGCCGTGCGTAACGATGATGAAAAACATGTCGGCGAGCGTGCTGCTATGTTTCGATTTGCTTATTATATGCAAAGTCTCGTTAATGATTATAATGATTATTCTTTGCTTAGGAATTATAATTTTGATTGCGAATACAATCGAAACATTTACAAAGTAAAGCGGCTTCTTGACAACAGTAAAGCTATTCCGGATATTATCATACATAAACGTGGCAATAACGATAACAATCTTTTGATTATCGAAATAAAAACATGGTGGAATAATAACAGCTCTAGTGATATATCAAAAATAATGGACTTTACCAGTAAAGAAGGATTTTATAAATATAAATACGGTCTTTCCTTTAAACTATGTGAGGCAAAAGAAGATACTATAAAAAGTATGACATGGTTTTCAGAAGGTAAAGTATTTAAAAGTGAAAATGATAAACACAACAATAAATGAATTGGAGAGAATAATTAAAAATGGCTGAATTTGGAATACGGCACTCAATGCTCTTCTCAGACGACTTTATCAAAGCGTTTAATAGCAAAGAATATGAGAAATTTGTTTTGCAGATAATGAACAAATCAAAAAAAGTATTTCCAAATAAATATTCATATGTAGAGAATCAGTCACACGGCGAATGTGATTTTATTGATGATATCACCGGTGAGAAATTCGATGCAAAACTACCGTTTGAAACTGAACAAATAAGTATGCTAACAAATGGTAAAGCCCATGCGCCTATGATTGAAGAATGGATACACGATTTAAGTAACGAGGCTTGCGAATATAGTTTGGTCGACATTAGAAAAGGCACTTTTCAAATTTCAGAAACGCGATTATATAAGACAATTAAGAAATATATACAGAAAAATAAAAGCGATGAAAATATTATCCTGTTTTTTCCTTTTCCTATTGTTCTTAGTTGTAGAGGCACTATTTTTTCGGAATTTGCAACTGATTATTTAATGGCAATTTACAACGGATTATCAAGCGAAACAGGCTTGTTAAATAGAAAAATATATGCCATTTATCCATCAGCAGAGAAGAGTGTTTTCGCAGTTAGAGATTTGAGTAAGTATATAATTGAATATATACACTGCACATCATTCGATAAATACTTTGTTTATGAAGTTACGGGCGTGTATAGTGAAAAGTAAATCTTTTATAAGGTAGGTAAACGATGGGATTCCAAATAATGTTTGATCAGGCAAACAGTTTTTATATTTGTGCCAATCTATGCAAACGGGAACTGGACAAAAAACCTCAGCGGCATGATCTGTATTCCACGCCGGAAATCGTTAATTTGGCGTTTGCATGTGAGGTATATATAAAAACACTTTTAGATTTTTATGGTATTGAATTTGGAAAAAAGCACAAACTAAACGAACTTTTTGCGTTGCTTCCTGAAAAAATGCGTAATGAAATTGACAAGCAAACTTTTTTTATACATCCTGTTTATAGCGCCATAAACCGACAGATACTCACTGACCCGTTAGGACGTAAGTTGCTTGATGTAGAAGCAGACGCCTTTGTTAATTGGCGATATAGCTATGAAAAGTACCCGTTATCATGCCACGTTGGTTTTTTGCGTGCCTTTTCAGAGGTCTTGAGAGATGAATGTTGTGCTAGACTCTATAAAATAAACTGGGCTGATTATTGTAAAATCAGCAAAATAAATTTGGATTTGTAGGGATGAACGATGGATAATAAAGTAGTTCAACTGGGCACTCTTATATCACAAGCAAAGACTATTCGATGTGGAACAGGAGAGTATCCAATCTTATCAATGACGATGCACGATGGACTTATTTTTCAAGAAGATAAGTTCAAAAAAGTTGTTGCATCAAAAGACACGTCAGATTATAAGGTTGTTTATAGGAATCAGCTTGTTATCAGCTTTCCTATTGACGAAGGTGTGCTTGCAGCTCAACGAATTACAGATGCAGGAATCGTAAGCCCTGCTTATGGAATCTGGGATATTGATAGCAATCAAGTCTTGCCTGAATATCTTGAATATGCACTTCGATGCGAACGGGCTATAGATTACTACAAAGCAAAGCTTCGGGGGTCAACTGCGCGCCGTAGAAGTCTGCCTACGCCAACATTGCTTGAATTTACCGTTCCGTTACCGGACATTAAAACACAACAGCATATTCTTGATGTTATTCATAAGACAAAAGATATTATAATCAATCAAAAAGCTGAATTACAGACTCTTGACAATCTCATCAAAGCCCGATTTGTCGAGATGTTTAATGGCAAGGGATATCCAGAAGTTACTGTTCACAATGTGCTTGAAACAGCTTTTTGGTTAATGCCTGCAACGCCGGAGTTTGTTGTTGACGGAGAGATTCCATATATTACATCAAAGAATATTAAAAATCGACAAATTGATTTTGATAATGTAAAACGTATATCTAGAACAACATTTGATGTGATTTCCGCCAACAGGCCCACTATGATAGGAGATATCCTTGTAAGTATGATAGGTACACTTGGGCAAACAGCAGTGATTACTGATGACCGGTTGTTTTATGGGCAAAACTTGTATTTGCTGAGGCTGAATGATTCAGTAATTGACACAGATTTCTTTTGCGAATTTTTCAATTCCAATGAAGCACAACATATTTTGCAGAGTAAGCGAAATCAATCAACACAGGCATATTTAAAGGCGAATCACGTAGAGGATTTGATCTTACCATTTCCACCATTAGAACGGCAAAAATATTTTGCAGCATTCGTTCATCAGGTCGACAAATCAAAGTTTGCCGTGCAAAAAGCGCTTGAAAAAGCCCAATTACTGTTTGACAGTTTAATGCAGAAATACTTTGGATAATTCAGAATTATGAATTTTGAGGTGAAAAATGTTAAAACCGTTTATCAATGTAATAAGGGCATGCGTTATTAGTTTCGCCATATGTGCTATTTCTTCAATCGTTTTAGAATTTGCTCGTTTTCCACATTCATCTTTGTTACAACAATTTTTAATTGGTGCGGCGTGTAGTTTTATTGTGGTGGAAATAAGCACTTACGCACAATATAAGGTTGAATTTAATAAGGCGTTTTCATATTACATTTCTGCCACTTCTCGTCTTATTTTTACTCTTGCGCTATGCCAGTATGGTTTTGATTCAAAAAGGCAGATTGAATATTCATATAACGAACTCAATAACAGATTTGAAGATTTCCAAAAATCAAAATCCGAAATACTGTATTTGTCAAAGAAAGCCATACTGAAGTTTAAAGGCAAAAACTACATACTTAGTAATATGTATATTGGTTTTTTGAGGGGGCAGATATTGAATTTCCCTGAAAAAGCCGTGGATTCCGTAATAAACAAAGACGACCTTATTCGTGCTATAAACATATATTTAGAGTATTGGCCGGATTGTTTTGAAAAAGAGAATATTAAAACGGAAAAAGAATGGTTGGAAAAAGATATGCCAGATGATTCAAGAATAGTTTGAAGCCATTGTCGCGCAGATCGACAAATCAAAGTTTGCAGTGCAAAAAGCGCTCGATGAAGCGCAATTACTTTTTGACAGCTTAATGCAAAAATACTTTGTGTAATTTAAAATTTGGAATTTTAAAAGCAATGAAAACAAAAATTGATAAAAACAAACCGCTTCCAGAACATACTAAACTTGATTATGATGAGTGTCGCGCAAAACTGATTTTGGAAGAATTGTTCCCCAATCGGTACTGTTATTTGGATCTTGCGGACAAGCCCGACCTGCAAGGTGAAAATGTCGGGATTGAAGTCACTATTGCAAATGATCCAAAATGGCAGGAGCTTTTAAGTAATTGGGTAAAAGCAAATCACTGCAAAAATCAGAAAGATTATGAGCGCCGTGTTGGAAAAATGCGAGAGTCGGGTGTTGAATATACCGGTGGCACACAGGTTTGGCCGGCATTTAGACCAACATTTGAGTTTATAAGGAAAGCCATTGAAAAAAAGATTGAAAAGTTGGAAAAAGGCGAATATAAGCATTTTGGGAGTTATGAATTATTCATTTTTACGGATACATACTTTTTTGATTACATAACGGAAGAAGCAAAAAACTACTTATTTAATAAATCAGTTAGCGATTACTATAAAACAGTTTATATTTTGTCAGAGGAAACTGAACTGCATATTTTTGACACCGAAATCGGCAAGTATGAAATCATAAATATTGATTGTTCTGAACAGACAAAGCGAAATTTTCATGCAAGACGCATAGTAGAAGAGACGGAATATCAACAGTTGAAAAAGCACTTATCATAGGAGTATTTTAAAAAAAGCATAGAAAAACAATATAAAAATGATATGTTTTTAATATGGTAATGCTTTTGTGCCTTTAGTATAATAATTTCAAAAGGAGGTGTATATATGTATTTTTACAATCAAATGTTTAATCCGCAGTATGTTAACCAGGATTATTATCACCAAGTCGCAAATCAAGCAGTGCAATACAACTATCAACAAAACGCAGAGGTAGCAAAGGTTGTTAAAGCATTTCACGACCTTTTAGAATCCGCCAAAAAACTTGATAATCAACATCAGCAGACAGCTTTTAATCTGTGCCTTTTAGAAATGGCAAAACAGCAAAAATGGAATTAAGTATTGAGGGCAAGTTTATAATTATAATTTTTTAATAAAAGTGTATAGAAATATAAATAATCAGGAGTAAAAAATGTTAGGGGAACTTTTTGCAGGCAACATAATAGTAGTTCTTATTGTCACGGTTATTATAATTACTTCCTATTCCCATTTTGAAGAAAACCAACAAATCTTTTTAATTTATTTGATGTTTTACGGTTTGGCATATTTTAAGATCATAAGAGTCGCTATATGCGCAATATATCTTTTAATAATAACCTTCGTGTATTTGGAATACTTATCTGTTGATAAAAAGAAATTGGAATTGATAACTTCTTTTTGGTATAAAGCGATTGATTATATGTTTTTAATGGTGTTTCAACTGCATGTAATAGGTCTATTTGTATCTATGATTTTATTATTCCTAAGCCATATTACAAGCAAACCGTTGAATATCATATTAGTGGTGACTTCTTTTTTGATTATGGCGTTTACCGAACATCTTGTTGTAACGCAACCGTTTAAAATCAAAAATATAACAGATATTGAAAAAACATTTTCTAGAGACCCATATTACCGATTTAAATGCTCTGCAGAAGCCTATAAAAGATATTCCTTGTTGTGCTGCTTTGAAGATAAAAGATATTTCTTAAGAAGTAAGTCTTATTCTACATATTCGCTTGAGTATTTAAACGTGTATGGGAAAAATCGGTTTATTAAAAAATTGTTTTTTGGCTTTTTAAATAGAATAAAACTACTTATTCAAAAACAAATAACTATAAAAAAAATATTGCCTCGTGGTTATGCTTCCCCTGAAATGCAGTTAATAAGAACTATAGGGATCAAAAGAGGTTACAATAATAAATTTCATAGAAAGGTGTTTGAGATTTTATATTCTAAAATATTCTTTGCTTCTTTAGAAAAATATAATCTTAGTAATTCGACATCAGAAGACAACTGTTTTAGAGAATACATCTTAGATATCTATTTGAAAAATGTCTTAACAATAATACACGGGCGACGTTTCTCAAGACTATGTGATGCATTTGAAAATCCAAAAGATGTTTCCACATGGCCATTAGAGGGGCTGTTTGTTGCCTGCTTGGGTCTTAATTTCAAAAGGGCAACTCCGAAAAACATATCGTTACGTAGTAATATTGTAGTTTGTTTTGATTTAGACATTGACAAAATATATGAGTATAGTCGAATGATAGAAGGTGGCAAAAGTATTCCGTGCATAAACAATAAAAATAATGGTTAACAGAAGCATTGAAAATTCTTAACCAAAATAACTCTAACCTCTAATTCATAATTCTTAATTCTGAATTCTAAATTCTTAATTTTCCCGGAGGGAAAGCTATGACCAACTTTGATTTTCTGAAATCGGACAAGCGGTTTGAGGGGTTTGCCGGCGTGGCAATATCCGCCGAAAATTTATTACATATCGACATTGATTCCTGCGTGTCAAACTGCCGCAGGGCGATGGAGTTTGCGGTAAAGTGGATGTATTCGGTTGACCGTGACCTTGTAACGCCTTATCAGGATACGCTTGTGGCGCTGATGAACGATGAAAAGTTCCGCGACATCGTGGGCGATGATATATGGAAGCGAATGGATTTCATCCGCAAGCTCGGGAACGCCGTTTTGCACGGCGGAAAAAAGGTAACAGAAGAACAGGCGGAGCTATGCCTCGAAAACCTATATTACTTTTTGGATGAGGTCGCTTACTTTTACGCCGAGGAATACACCGAGCGCCCGTTTGATAAATCGCTGCTCAAGCTTACCGCGGAAGAAGCGCTTTCGTTTGTGCCGGATGCGGATATAGACCTTGCCGCGCTCATAGAAGAAAACAAGGCGATGAAGGCGGAACTGTCCGCCCGCCGCGCAGAACAGCAGCAGACTTATGTACCAAAGCCGCTTGAGCTATCCGAATACAAAACGCGCAAAATTTACATTGATTTTATGCTGCAGGACGCGGGCTGGGTCGAGGGCAAGGACTGGCTGAATGAGGTCGAACTGCCGGGAATGCCCAATAATTCCGAAGTCGGATTTGCCGATTACGTTCTGTACGGCGACGACGGCAGGGCGCTTGCGGTCCTGGAAGCCAAACGCACCTGCGTTGATGTGGCGAAAGGGCGGCAGCAGGCTAAACTTTACGCCGATATTCTCGAAAAGAAATACGGGCGCCGTCCGGTTATATTCCTTTCAAACGGTTTTGAAACCCGAATTGAAGACAATCTATACCCCGAAAGAAAAGTAGCTTCCGTTTACTCAAAGCGCGATCTTGAAAAGCTTTTTAATCTGCAGACGATGCGGACAAGCCTTACGCACATAATGATAGACAAAAACATAGCCGGTCGCTATTATCAGGAAGCGGCGATCAAGGCGGTTTGCGACGCGTTCGATAAGAAAAACCGCCGCAAAGCGCTTCTTGTTATGGCTACCGGTTCGGGTAAAACAAGAACGGTTATTGAACTTTGCGATGTTCTTTTACAGCACGGTTGGGTTAAAAATATATTATTTCTCGCCGACCGCAATTCGCTTGTAACGCAGGCGAAACGCAGTTTTGTAAATCTGTTGCCCGACTTATCTGTTACAAATCTCTGTGAAGAAAAGGATAATTATACGGCGCACTGCGTATTTTCGACCTATCAGACGATGATGAATGTGATTGACACGGCGAAGGACGAAAAAGGCAAGCTTTTTACCGTAGGTCACTTCGATCTGCTTATATGCGACGAGGCGCACCGCTCGATTTACAACAAGTATCGGGATATATTCACTTATTTTGACGCGCCGCTTGTGGGGCTGACCGCAACGCCTAAAGACGAAATCGACAAAAACACATACGAAGTATTTGAGCTTGAAAACGGCGTTCCGACCTACGGCTATGAGTTGGCGCAGGCGGTAAAAGACGGATATCTTGTAGATTTTATGTCGGTCGAAACACGGCTCAAATTCATCGAGCAGGGTATAGTTTACGACGAGCTTTCGGAAGAAGACAAAGCGGAATATGAAAAGACCTTTGAGGATTCAGAAGGCGAAGTGCCGGAAAGCATCGCGTCGTCCGCCCTTAACGAATGGATCTTTAACGAGGACACCATCCGCGAGGTCATACATATAGTAATGGAGCACGGGCTTAAAATCGATTACGGCCAGAAGCTCGGCAAAACGATCATTTTTGCCAAAAACCATAACCACGCCGAAAAGATCTACGAGGTGTTCAATAAGGAATATCCTCAATATCCCGGATTTGCAAAAGTTATCGACAATTATATGACCTACGCGCAAAGCGCGATAGACGAGTTTTCCGATCCGAAGAAGCTACCGCAGATCGCCATTTCCGTCGATATGCTTGACACGGGTATCGACGTGCCGGAAGTGCTTAATCTTGTTTTCTTCAAAAAGGTGATGAGCAAGGCAAAGTTCTGGCAGATGATCGGGCGCGGCACACGGCTTTGTCCAACGCTGCTTGACGGCAAGGACAAGGAAAAATTCTATATCTTCGATTTCTGCGGGAACTTTGAGTTCTTCCGCATGAACAAAGGCAGACCGACGGCGAATATGATTGCTCTGCAAGGCGCGATCTTCCATTTGAAATCTCAGATCGTTTTCAAATTGCAGGATCTTGCGTATCAGACGGAAGACCTTATAGAGTTCAGAAAATCGCTCGTTGACGATATGGTGCGCAAGGTCAAGGAGTTGAACAAGGAAAATTTTGCGGTAAGGCAACACCTTAAGTATGTTGAACTCTATGCGAATCCCGATAACTATCAAACGCTGACTTACGAAGATACGCTGATTATCGGACAGGAGCTTGCGCCGCTTATTATCCCCGATGAAGACGATGCGAAAGCAGTTCGTTTTGACGCGCTGATGTACGGCATTGAACTTGCCTTTCTTGCCGGAAAGAAATTGGGGCGATACCGCAGCGACCTTTACAAAAAAGTTGCGGCGGTCGCAAGCGTTGCAAACATCCCCGAAATTATGGCGCAGTCAGATCTGATAGAGAAAATTTTACACACGGATTATATAGACACCGCCGGAATCAATGAGTTTGAGCACATCCGCGAGAACCTGCGTGATTTGATGAAATATATTCCGTACGGTAAAATCCGTTATGATACCGATTTTGACGACGATATTCTCTCTATGGACTGGAGCGAATCAGAACTTGAAAATGACGATCTGAAAAACTACAAAGCAAAAGCGGAATTCTACATCCGTCAGCATCAGGACAACGCTGTCATCGCAAAACTTAAAAGCAATCAGCCGCTGACACCGGAAGATGTTAAGTCGCTTGAAGATATACTTTGGAGCGAAGTCGGCACAAAAGAAGATTATGAAGCGGAATACGGGCAAAAGCCGCTCGGTGAGCTTGTACGCGAAATCGTCGGTCTTGATATGAACGCCGCCAAGGCGGCGTTTGCGGAATACCTGAATGATGTAAACCTCGACAGCAGACAAATCTATTTTGTAAACCAGATCGTTGAGTACATCGTTCATAACGGTTTGATGAAAGATTTATCGGTCTTGCAGGAATCACCTTTCACCGATCAGGGCAGCGTTGTAGAGATCTTTACAGATATGTCCGTTTGGTTGGGCATCAGAAAAGCAATCGAGCAAGTGAATGCAAACGCCCTGGCGGCGTAATCGTGTGACCGCTTTTATGCTTGCAGAATTGAATTGAATAGAAAAAAAGGAAACTGTGAAAAACCTATAAACAGGGATTTTTACGGTTTCTTTTTTGTTTTGCTCTTAAAAACGGCAGATTCTATATCAGATAGCTCAAAAATCGGCTATTTTGCAATGTTTTTCGTCTGTTTTACACTATTTTGATTTTGTGGCGGTATGGTATATATAATATATATTGGGTTTTTATGTGAAAAAATCCTTGAAAGGAACAAGGTCGCAAAAATAGCGTCATAAAGACAGCGGTATTACATATTATACCGATTACTGTGAAGGCAAATTGGGTGAATTCCAATACGGCGAGGGTAAAAAGTAAAATGAGGCGATTTTGAAATGAAACCTGAAATCAGAACACCGTATTTTGAGGTGGGCACAAAGAACTATGTCTGGGGCGATAAACTGCTTGAATACGCTATAGCGGCGGATAAGGCGGCGGAAAAGTACGATATAGACGTATTGTTTATTTGTCCGGCTCTTGAAATCAGACGAGTAGCGGAAAACACAAAGCACCTATTTGTGTTTGCAACTTATATGGATACACTCTACCCAGGCAGGGGCTGTGCCGATATACTGCCCGAGGGCGTTAAGGCGGCGGGCGCCGTGGGTGTTATGATAAACCACTGCGAAAAGCCGATGAGTCTTCCGCAAATGAAAAAGACTATCGATAGGGCACGAGAACTTGATTTGCTGGTTTTTGCCTGCGCGGATACGCTTGATGAGGCAAAGGCGATAGCACAACTTCATCCGGATATTATAAATCCAGAGCCGTCCGAAATAATAGGCGGCGGCAACGGCGCAAGCCCGATGTCCTATGTTAAAGATTCTATCCGTGTGATTAAAGAAATCGACCCCGATATAATGGTGGAGCAGGCGGCGGGCATTACAAACGGTCAAGAGGTTTACGATTTTATAATGGCGGGCAGTGAGGCGGCGGGCGCCGCTTCGGGTATTATGAACGCCGAGGACCCTGTCGCCATGATAGATGAAATGATAGCCGCAACGCGCCGCGCGGCTGATGATCTCAAAAACAGAAAAGAGGGATAGTATGGTTTTCAAAAAGACGATAGAACTTGAATCAAGGCATCGCGCCGTTTCGTTTCACGATATAACCGACAGCGTCAAGGAAACCGTAAAGGAATCAAAAATCAAAGACGGTATCGTGGTTGTCTATTCACATCACACCACCTGTTCCGTTATAACGCAGGAATGTGCCTTTGATATGTCTATGACCGGGCTTGAAACCTTACAGCAGGATTTGGTAAACGCATTTGAAAAATGGATACCCACCTGCCGCTATGAGGGTATGTATTTGCATCCCGGCAAAAAGGCGCTCGATTTTGCGGAAAGCGTGGGTGAGGACAACTTCGGATGTCACAATACCGACGCGCACCTGCGATCCTCAATAATCGGCAGAAGCGTTACGGTAGTGATTGAAGACGGAGCTGCCGATTTAGGAGAGTTCGGGAGAGTTCATTTTATAGATTTTGACCAGACGAGGGGCAGAACCCGCACGGTTAAAATCATGATAATCGGTGAGTAATATGGAAAAAGTAAAAATAGGGCTTTTACCTCTTTATGTGAAACTTTATGACGACGGCGCACCCAATATGAGGGTGCGCATCGATGCGTTTACCGAAACAATCGCAAAGATTATCGGCGGCAGAGATGATGTAAAACTGCTAAAGGGTAAAGTTTGCCGCGTAAGCGGCGAATTTAGCGCGCAAATCGAGATGTTTGAAAAAGAGAACGTTGATTGTATAATTACTCTGCACCTTGCGTATTCACCTTCGCTTGAATCGGAAAACGCCCTTAAAAACACAGGGCTTCCGATAATAATACTTGATACGACGCCGAATTTTGAGTTTACTGACGATGATGATTTATCCATATCCTATAATCACGGAATACACGGCGTACAGGATATGTGTAACCTGCTGGTCAGAAATAAAAAGCAATTTTTTGTTGAGGCGGGACATTACGAAAAAAGCGATGTAATCGAGCGGGTTGTTAAACGCGCTAAGGGCATTAAGGCGGCAAATGCGCTTAAAAGCTCAAGGGTAGGCAGAATAGGCGGAGAGTTCGCCGGTATGGGCGACTTTTGCGTAAGTGATTCGGTTTTCTGCGAATTGGGCATTGAGCGAATAGAAATGAAGTCCGATGAAGCAAGAGAGTATACACTTAAAGTGACAGATGATGAAATCGATGCTCAAATTGTTGCGGATAAAGCAAAATATGATGTTGACGGCACTGTTGAACCGGTTTTTTTCAGGAACTGTATCAAGGGTGATTTAGCCGTCAGGAAGTGGATAGAAGATAATAAGCTGACGGCTTTTACCGCTAATTTTTTGAATATCAAAAAAGATTTCGGATTATTCGGAATGCCTTTTTGTGAAGCGAACAGGGCAATGGAACGCAGCATAGGATACGCCGGTGAAGGCGATATACTGACAGCGGCGTTAGTCGGCGCTTTTATGAATATAAGCGATGAGGTTTCATTTATCGAAATGTTTTGCCCGGATTGGAAAAATGATATAATCTTTATAAGTCATATGGGCGAGATGAATACCGCTTTGTCTGCGGAAAAGCCCAAACTGCTTAAAAAGGTTATGAAGTATTCGGATATTGATACAACCTGGCTTTGCGGCACGTATAAAGCGGGTGTGGCAACGATTATTGATCTGGCGCCTTTGGGCGGCAGTCGGTTCAGAGTTATTACCTCAAAGGTTGAAATGAAAACTCCCGACTGTAAGAAGTTCAGAGGCAGTACGACTTGCGGATGGTTTAAGCCGGATAAGAACATAGGAGCGTTTCTTGAAGATTACAGTAAACTCGGCGGTACGCATCATCTGTCAATTATGTACGGCGATATGCGAAAGACCGCTGAAACCTTTGCGGAAGTTATGAATTTTGAGTATTTTGAAATATAAGGGTGACATTTATGGTCGAACTTACTGAATATGACAAGTATGTATATGAAAATGAGCTGAAATCGTTTCTGCCTTATGAGTTTATTGACTGTCATACTCATATCTGGAAAAAAGATTTTCCGCGTGAAGGCAGTTCAAACGGCGGCTCCACCTGGGTCAGGAAAGTGGCGGAATATCTTGAAGCGGAGGAGCTTTTAGAGAGTTACAGGGCGCTGTTCCCTCAAAACAAAGTTACTCCGCTCGTCTTCGGCAGTTGTTCAAGGCATATTCCCACGTGCAACGAATATGTAAGAGAAAAGTCAAAAGAGCTTGGATTTCCCGCGCTTTTCAGGACCGGTTACGATATGACGTCCGACTATCTTGAAGAAGAGGTTAAAAAAGGCGGTTTTTTGGGATTGAAGCCGTACCTTTCAAATTGTCCGCCGTATATACCGACGGGGGAGATAAGGATATTTGATTTTCTGCCGCATGAGCATCTTGAAGCCGCCGATAAAAACGGTTGGATAGTAATGCTTCATATTCCGCGCGCAAAGCGTCTCCGCGACGCTGTCAACATAGCGCAGATAATGGAGATAGAGGAAAAATATAAAAACCTGAAACTTATAGTCGCGCATATCGGAAGAGCGTACGCGAAAGAGGATATCGGCGACGCCTTCGACGTTCTTAAAAACACAAAAAACCTTGTCTTCGATTTCACCGCAAACGTCTGCGACGATGCCATAAAAGCTTGTATTGAAGCGGTCGGCACAAAGCGGTTGCTTTTCGGCTCCGATTTGCCTATCGCCTTTATGAAAATGTACCGCGTTGTAGAAAACGGCGAATACTTTAACGTAGTTCCCCGCGGGCTTTACGGTGACGTTACGGGCGAAGCGCATATGCGTGAGACCGACAGTACCGACGTAACCTTTATGATTTACGAACAGATTTCAGCGTTAAAGCGCGTAGCCGCCGATATGAAACTCAGTGACGGCGCGATAGAAGATATAATGTTCAATAACAGCAAAAGAATTATCGAAAGCGTGAAATAATGGACTTGCTTATAGGGCTTGATATAGGCACTACCGCAATAAAGGGCGTTTTGGCGTCATCCGAAGGGGAGATAATTAAAACCGTTTCCGGCGGCTATAATTATTACAGCAGAGAAAATAAAAAACTGCTTGATCCGGACGGCTTTATCGAGGTTTGCTTTTCAGCAATAGCATCGCTGACAAGCGCAATGGAAAAGGAAGACAGAGTTTCGGCGGTTTGCTCTTGCTGTGCGAGCGGAAACCTTATTTTGCTTGGTGAAAACGACCGTCCCGTCACACCGATAATCGGTTGGCAAACGACAGTAAGCGAAGAGGATAAAAACGCTTTTTTCACTAAGGATGAGCAGGACGCTTTTTATAAAACGGTCGGCTGGCCGCTCGGCAGTCACTTTCCCGCGCTTTACCTTGCCGCGATAAATCTTCACGAGCCGGAATTGATTGAGCGGACGAAAACGGTCGCTATGAGCGCCGAATACTTAAACTTTATGCTGACCGGCAGGTGGGGCATATCCGTTTCAATGGGCACGCCGTCTTTCCTTATGGACCAGGAAAAAGGCGAGTACAACCGCCCGTTACTCAGTAAACTCGGCATAGCGGAAAAAAACTTGCCGCCGATAATGGAAAAAGGTACGGTTTTAGGCGCTGTTTTGCCCGGGATCGCAGAAAAACTTAATCTGTCAGCCGATACAAAGGTCATCCTCGGCAGCTTTGATCACCCTTCCGGCGCTACCGGCGCGGGTGTGTTTGACGAGGGTGAAATGCTTCTTTCCTGCGGCACCTCATGGGTGGAGTTTTTTCCCGTTGGCTCCCGTGACTTTGCAATTTCCGCAAAGGGACTCGTCGATAGATTTATGATAGCCGATACTCCTTACTGCGTTATGAAATCAATAACGAGCATAAGCGAAAAAATAGACGCGTTGAGGGAGTATTATTTGGGCAAAATCTCTCATAAGGAATTTGATATACTGGCGTCGTCAGCGCCTTTCGGCTCTGACGGTTTGAGATTTGACTTTACAAATAAAGATTATGAAAAAGGCGACGGTTACGGTAAAAGCGATATAGCAAGAGCGATAATCGAGAGCGCGGCGTATATTCTTAAATCGAATCTTGAAGCGCTCGAAAAAACCGGTTTGGCGGCTGAAAAAATCACAATGATCGGCGGTATCAGCAATTCTGCCGTTTGCGTAAAAATAATATCTGAGGTTTTAGGCAAGCCCGTAAGTGTTGTAAACGGTCAGTGCGCCGGCGCGATTGGCTCATGTATGCTTGCCGGTGTGGGCGTAGGTCTTTACAAAGATGAAAGGGAAGCTTTTTTGCGTTTTGAGGCGTCGAAAAAATGATTGTAAGTATAATAAAACAAATCGCGGTTCCCCCGGTGTTCATCCTAAGAGGTGATATTTATGTACACAAAACACAAATGGAAATCTGACCGTTATTATAATTTCAATTATTTAGAGTATTTGCCGGAAAACTTCGATAAAAGCAAAGAGTATCCGTTGGTGTTTTCCCTGCACGGCGCGGGTGAGCGCGGCGACGACCCGGATATGATTGCCTTGCACGGCTATTTGCAATACGTAAAAAAGGAAAACGCCGGGTACCCGTTTATAATTATCGCACCGCAGTGTCCCGACGGTAAATACTGGGGTTGTTTTACCGAATCACTGCTTGGCTTTCTGGACTATATCTGCGTTAAACTGCCGGTGGATAAATCGCGGATATATCTTACCGGATTCAGTATGGGCGGCACGGGTACGTATATGCTCGCTATGGCGGCGCCTGAAAGATTTGCGGCAATAGCGCCGGTCTGCGGAAGCGGTATATGCTGGTACGCGGGAGCCATAAAGGATATACCGGCATACATTTTTCACGGCGACTGTGATACGGTAATACCCATATATGAAAGCATAACAATGCTTAAAAATATAAATTTAAGCGGCGGAAACGCAATAATGGAAATATGTTACGGAGTAGGTCATAACGCGTGGGATATCGCCTACAAGGGAGATAAGCTTTATAAATGGATGCTGAAATTCAGCAAAGAATGAGGGCAGCGTTATAATATGATTTTGAAGTTTAAGGAAAACCGCGTATGGCGCGCATATACGGGCGGAAAGCGTATAGATGCCTTTCACGGCAAAGAAAATGCCGTTGACGGCAGAATGCCCGAAGAGTGGCTCGCCTCCGCCGTTGAGGCATTTAACCCTGACAGACCGATAAAGGGCGAGGGGTTAAGCGTTTGTGAGGACGGCAGAATATTCAAAGACGTATTAAAGGAAAACCCTGAAAAAGTGTTGGGTAAGAGGCTTTCGGAAAAGTTTGACGGGAATCTGTCAATACTCGTAAAACTGCTTGATTCCGCCGAAAGACTTGTGATACAGTGCCACCCGACAGTTTCCTTTGCCAGGGAGCATTTCGGTTCGATGTTCGGAAAAACCGAGTGCTGGTATATGCTTGACTGTGAAGAGAAGGCGTGTGTTTATCTTGGCTTTAAGCCCAGAATAACCAAAGAAAAATGGAAGGCGCTTTTCAGGACGCAGGACACCTCGGGTATGCTTGACTGCCTGCACAAATTTCCGGTAAAACCGGGTGATTTATGGTTTGTAGACGGAGGAATACCTCACGCGATAGGCGGCGGTTGTCTTATGATAGAATTGCAGGAGCCGAGCGATTTAATGGTCATTCCCGAAAGAGTGACTCCCGCGGGGATTGTCCTTGCAGAGCAAAAACTGCACGGCGGTTTAGGGTTTGAAAAAATGTTTGACTGCTTTCGCTACGCAGGGTATTCAAAAGAGGAAACAATTAAAAAGTATTACAGAAAAGCGGTCCTGACCGACAACAGGTTTTCTTCTCTTGTGGACAGCGACCTGACTGACAGATTTTCGATGAAAGCGTTAAAAGTAAACGGCGGTGTGACCGTTGATTTAGCCGACCGCTACGCCGTTGTAATCGTAACCGCGGGCGAAGGCGTGATAAAAACGAAAGACGAAATGTCAAACCTTAAAAAGAGCAACAGCTTCTTTGTGACCGCTGACAGCGGAAGCCTTGAACTGTCCGGGGAAATGGAACTGGTCTTTTGCATAGCATAATTCAACTTTTGGAGAAAAAATAATATGTTTGAACATCTTAAACGTTTTTGCGATTCTTTTCTTGAAGCCGGTCTTCCGGGCTTTGATATTGCCGTATACAAAAGCGGCAACTGCCTTTTCAGGCACATAAACGGTTACAGCGATATTGAAAACAGGATAAAAATGAACGGAAAAGAGCGGTACAATATCTATTCGTGCTCAAAGCCGATTACCTGCACCGCGGCGCTACAATTATATGAAAAGGGTATGTTTTCCCTTGAAGATAAGCTTTCGGATTTTATGCCCGAATTTTCCGTTATGTCCGTTAAGACCGAAAAAGGGACAGTCAAGGCGCAAAATCCCATACTGATAAAGCACCTTTTTGAAATGACGGCGGGTTTCTCTTATAACACCGCGTCGGAAAGTCTTTTAAGGTGTCGCCGGGAAACCGGCGGCAGATGCCCTACGCGCGAAGCGATGAAATATCTTGCAGAAGAGCCGCTTTTATTTGAACCGGGCGACAGGTGGGAGTATTCACTCTGCCACGACGTTTTGGCGGCTTTGGTTGAGGTTTTATCGGGGCAAAAATTTGAAGAGTATGTAAAAGAAAACATTTTCGATATTCTTGATATGCCGAATTCAACGTTTATGCTTCCTGAAAGTGAAATTGAAACGATAACTCCGCAATACCGATTTGAAAACGGTAAACCCGTAAACGTCGGCAAGCATATAGCAGCCTATAAATTAGGCGGTGAATACGCGAGCGGCGGTGCGGGCGCTGTCTCCACCGTTGACGATTATATTAAGTTTTTGGAGGGATTGCGCACAGGTAAACTCATAAAACTCGATACGCTCAGTCTTATGACCGCCGACCGCCTTACCGACCGCCAGAAGCGTACATATTGGCTAAACGCCACACACGGCTACGGTCTCGGCGTAAAAACACCCAAAGCGGATAGTCACGATTTCGGTTGGGGCGGTGCGGCAAATGCGTATTTTGCGGTTGATCCTGAAAATGAAATAAGCGTTTATCTCGGCGCTCATATGCTGTCTTCACCTACACAGGGAATTCGCAATATGATTTTCCGATATGTTTACGCGGAACTCTTTGATAACAGCGGCTTTGAAGTTATCGAAAATCAACTTAAAGATTTGTTTAACTATAATTTGACATATTAAGGGGAAAGTGTATGAAGAGTGACGCGGCAAGGGATAACAAATACGGTCAACTTAAAAAGAATACCGTAAACGCGAAAGGTCAGCTTACCGACAGTAAATCGGTGCGCTTTTACGATGCGGATAATAACGGTATACGGATAATGTTTGTCGGCAATTCCATAACTCTGCACGGTGTGTTAAAGGAAATCGGCTGGAATAACGAGTGGGGAATGGCGGCGTCATCCGCCGAAAATGACTACGTCCATATACTTATGAAAAAGGTAAGGGAATACGCACCTGACGCGGCGTTCTGTATCTGTCAGGTGGCGGCGTGGGAAAGCGACTATAAAAACGGCAAAGAAAAATACCCGCTTTATGAAAAAGCGAGGGAATTTGACGCTGACATTATTATAACGCGGTTTATCGAAAACTGTCCCGGCAAAGATTTTGACGGCGGGATTTTCAAAAAAGAGATGTCGGATTTGTTGGATTATCTCAACCCCTCCGGCAAAGCGAAAATTATTATGACCACCGGATTCTGGCATCATCCCGGCGACGGTAAAATAATCGAGTATGCAAATGAAAACAAATTGCCGGTTATAAAACTCGGCGATTTAGGCGATGATGATAAGATGATGGCAAAGGGGCTGTTTGAACATTCGGGAGTCGCCATGCATCCGGGAGATCTCGGCATGAAAACAATAGCGGAGCGTATATTCACCTCGCTGTACGGGTGCCTGAAATGAGTCGTTGACTCTCAAAAGGGATTGATTCGGCGGCGCTGTCTTTTCGCGCAAGGTGTTATGCTTTTCCGTTGATTTTACAATTTTCTTTGTCGATTTTACAATATACAAAATATTCGTTTGGTTGTTAGAATTACTGTGCAAAAAGCAATCGGGTTTTTATATTCTTTTGTCAAACGGAGGATTTGTATGAGAAATCACATATTGATGTTATCGGTTATACTGTGTCTGTCAATGCTGTTTGCGTTTCCCGTAAGCGCGGCCGCTACCGATGTTGACGTATACGTTACTCCGAAGGGTACGGTCATCGATGTAAGCATAGAAACGGACGGTGCCATCGGTGCGTTACAGGGCGCTATTTCTTATGACAGCGATAAAATCGAGTATGACGCCGCCGCGCTTGACGACGGGATTTCGGCATATAACGCCGTCGGAAATTCGTTTAAGAACAGTAACGGTATTACAAGAGTGGCTTTGGTTGGCGACTCTTCAAGCGGAACGGAAAATGAATGGGCACGCGTTACTTATTCTGCCGAAGAGAATACTCCGGCCGCGTTTGAATTGAACGGATTTAAGGCTTTCAATGTCGACGGGACAGCCGCCGACGCGGTGTTTACCGTCGTTGTGCTCGGTGACGCAAACGGTGATAATCTGGTAAACTTGAAGGATTATGTAAAATACAAAAAGGTTTTGGCAATTGGCGAAAGTTATTCCGTTAACGCCAAGAATCTTGATCTTGACAAATCGGGCACGGAAAACGAATACGATATGGTTGTTTTGAGAAGAAGCGTGGTATTCGGCTGATTTTTTAAGCAGCTTTCGGTACTGTCAGATTTTATTCATACGTTTTGATATTGTGCAAATGTTAAAAAGCAAAAACGAAATTTTCGTTTTTGCTTTTGCTATTTGGCTATTTTACAATAATCTTCGGCGATTTTACGATAGAATTATGTTGCGGTTAAACAGTATTATATAATAAAGTTGTTTTATGATGTCACTTTGGTGTCGTTTGGAGGAATAAACATGAAAAAGTTATTAGCGGTATTTGTTGCCATCTGCTGTCTCTCGGCAATATTCTGTGTTTCGGTCAGCGCCGCCGGGGAAAAAGAGGTTTTAGTCGTTGTTGAAAATTCTGACGGTAGTATAAAGGTCGATATCAACGCCGGGTTTGCGTGCGGCGCAATTCAGGGCGCGCTTAAATACGACGGCGACCAGATCGTGTATCAGTCCTCGGATATTGCGGATGCCCTTACCGCGGCAAACGCACCGTCAAACTCATTTGCAAATTCGTCCGGTACCACAAAGGTTGCGCTGGTTTGCGCGGCGAGCGGCGGCGTTCAGGGTAATCTGGCGTCTGTTACCTATTCCGCGGATGAGTATACGCCCGCGCTCTTTGATTTTACTGCCCTTAAAGCATTTGGCGCTGCCGGCGAGCGGCTGAACGACGTCAGCGTGGTCACTGTGATGTACGGCGACGCAAACAATAACGGTTTGGTGACCGTAACCGATCTTGTTCGCTTCAAAAGGATTCTGCTCAACGAGACTTCCGTTGTCGCCGGCAAGGAAAGAAATCTTGATGTAAATAAAGACGGAGTCAGCAGTACCGTTAACGATATGATGGAATTAAGGCGCAGCTTGCTCGATTGATTTTAAGCTGAATGATCGGGCGGGTATATTATCGATGATAAGACTGATCCGGTAAAAATACGACTGAGTTTGTACTAAACCGGTCAAAAATTTAGTGCAAGCGACTACTGATATTAGTTTTCGCTTGCACTTTATTGTCGGATTATTTCTTCGACGTATCTTTATCTTCTATATAGTTTTTTCGATATGACGTCGGTGACATACCGTACTTTTTGGAAAATTGCTTGTAAAAGTTCGCAGTATCGGAGAACCCGCATTTCTGACATATCTTACTTATTGTTTCGTTTGAATTTTCGAGGTAGTATTTTGCGTACCTCATACGGGTTGAGAGCAGATACTCCTGCGGTGATACTCCCATTTCATACGAAAAGTTTTCCCGGAAGGACGATACCGACATGAAACAAATCTTTGCAAGCTTGGTTATTGTTATCTGCTCGTTATAGTGTTGCTTTATATAAGTCATCGCCGGCATAAGCTTATTTATTCTCTTGTTGAATTTCTGCTTTATTTCGTGGCTTTCGGCACGGGTTTCCATTATGTTGACCAGGAGATTTCCGATAAGCAAACGGCATTTGAGCAACCTGTTGTTTTCTTCGCTTCTCGATATCTGTATTATCTTTTCAATGCAGTCGCATATTTCCGGATACTTTTCCCGGTGAATTATACCGTAAAGTCCGTTTTCAAGCGCGACAAATTTTTCCCAGAATTCTTTATTGAATACGGAATCTGAAAAAACCTCGGCAATATCAAAATGTGAAAAATTCCAAACGCTGCGGTCACTCTTAGTGCTTCTTGAGATATGGGGCTGATACGGGAAAAAGAATTCCGCGTCCCCCTCCTTGAACGGAACGATACCGTCGGAAAACGCACATTCGCCGTCGCCGTGATAGCAATAACCTATTTCAAAAACACTGTGATAATGCATTTGACGGAACGGCGCGTTTGTCAGGTGCACAAGAGGAAAAGCAGGCAAGTCATAGGGGAATACGTTGAAAATCGTCTCTTGATAAAAAGAGTTAGATAGCGGTTCCTTCATATAATCACTGTCCTTTGCGTTAGATTTTAGCATATTTTACAATAAAAATCAAGGTAAAAATTTACAAATTACCTTTTTTTCTGTTGATTTTACTATAACTTTCTGCCGCCATCACTTATAAAGCGGCTCGGGAGATGATTTCATGAAAAGAGTTTTAACCGTACTGCTTACCGCATTTATTGCTTTTTCATCATCTGTTGCGGTGTGCGCGGATGCGGTGAGTAATTATAACGTCTATAAAAAGCTTTCAGGATATCTTTTGCCCGAAAATGATATTGTAATAGACGGAACGGGGTATACCGAACTGTCCGGTGCGCAAGTCGATACAGATGAAACTTCGTTTGGAAAAAAGGTCCTTTCCTGGAAAAACGAAGAGGGCTCGGTTAAGTATACTTTTACTTCACCTTTAAGCGCCGGTTATTATTTCAGGTTTTTCTACGGCACGCTTAAAGGGAGCGGCTCGGATATTCGTTTCGGCATTAAAATTGACGGTGAATATCCCTTTACAGAGGCGCAGGAGTTGTCTTTTAAGCGAAGCTTTCAAAACGTCGGCGGAGTCCGTTCGGATAAATCGGGAAATCAGTTTGCGCCGATTCAAGAGGAAAAATTCGGTCTTTTTGACGATTATGCCACAGACCCGTTAGGGCGTGAAAGCGACCCGTTCGTGTTCTTTATTTCAGAAGGCGAGCACATACTGGAACTTGTGGCTATCGATGAGCCCTTCGCAATAGAAAAGATAGTGTTTGAGATGCCGCGCACTCCGGTTTCGTATGCAAAATACATAAACGGTCATTCCGACAAGACTTCCTTCGACGGTAAGGAAATAATTATCCAGGGTGAAAACGCGGATTATAAATCGGCCTCCTATTTAGTACCGCTGGCGGATATGTCGGACGTATCCGTTATTTCCTATGACGGCAATAAAAACGACGGCATGACCGAAAAAATCAATTATATCGGTTCAACTAATTGGCAAAGCCAGGGCGATAAAATCACATGGAAGGTAAAGGTAAGCGAAGACGGACTGTACAAGCTTTCGATAAAATACCGCCAAAAGTACGTTACGAACGGCGTTTCATACAGAAAACTTACTGTTGACGGCGAGGTTCCGTTCAGCGAGGCGGCTTCCATAGCTTTCCCGTACAATTCCCGCTGGGATTATATGACTTTTTCGGACGGCTCGGAAGAACCGTATCTTATATATTTATCTTCCGGTGAACACGTCTTGTCGCTTACCGTTACGCTGGGCGAGTTTTCGGAGGTTTACAGGGACCTTTCCGTAGTAGTGGATGATATGGGCGGTCTTTACCGGAAAATTGTCATGATTACCGGCGAAACCATCGACGCGAACAGAAGCTATGAGCTTTTTAAGCAGATACCCGGTTTCAACGATTCTCTGAGCGGGATGAAGGACGAATTGAACCGTATTTCGTCAAGAATTGAAAAAATACAGGGCAAGCGCGGCGGCAGCGGCGTTTCCACCATAAATTCAGCGGTTCTGATAATAAATCAAATGCTGGACAATTATTATACCGCTCATAGATACAAGGGCCAGTTTTACACCCAATACTGCGCGCTCAGCTCCTATATTACCGAGCTTTGCGAGCTGCCGCTTGATATTGATTATTTTGCCTTATCATCGGTTGATTATGACATAAAATCGGAAAAACCCGGCTTTTTTGAGGCTCTTCTTTACGGTGCAAAAAGATTTTTATGCTCCTTTGCGGGCGATTATAATACCGTAGGCGGCAGCGGGCAGGATGTGATTACGATATGGGTAAACTGGGGTCGCGACCAGACCAAGATACTCAACAATCTCATCAGCTCTTCGTTTACGCCGGAGACGGGCGTTGCCGTCAATCTTAAAATCACAAACGCGACCATGATTCAGGGAATACTTTCGGGCAACGGACCGGATTTATGCCTGCATATGCAGCGAACGGCGCCTGTAAATTACGCTATGCGAGGGGCACTGTACGATTTAACGCAATTTGACGATTACGAAGACGTTGTTAAACGGTTCAACCCGACGGCTACGGTACCGTATCAGTACAACGGTGGTGTTTACGCCTTGCCGGATACGCAGTCGTTTTATCTTATGTTTGCGCGGGACGACGTTTTATCGGAGCTCGGCGTAGAGGTTCCGAGGACGTGGGATGAGTTTATTACGGCAATGGCAATAATACAGCAAAGCAATATGCAGGTAGGATTGCCGATAATGCAGCTTACTAATATTACGCAGGTTAATATGGGGCTCGGCAGTCTGTCGCTGTTCCCGACCGTTTTGCTCCAAAAGGGCGGTAAGGTTTATAACGAACAGCGGACCGCAACTGCGTTAGACAGCGTGGTTGCCTTGCAGGCGTTTGAGTTTTGGACCGATTTGTTCACAAAATATAAAGCGCCGGTCTCCTTTGATTTTTACAGCCGTTTCAGAACAGGCACAATGCCTCTGGCTATTCAGTCTTACGCACAGTATATTACGCTTAACGTGGCGGCGCCCGAAATATCCGGCAAGTGGTCGGTTCATGAGATACCGGGCTTTGTCGATGAAAACGGCAACATAAACAACGTTCAGGTGGGTGGCGGCACCGGTGCGGCTATACTGAACAAAACAAAGAATCCTTCCGGTGCGTGGAAGTTTCTTAAATGGTGGACTTCCGCCGATACGCAGGCGACATATTCGCAAAACGTAGAAAACGTTTTGGGAGTTGCGGGAAGAGTTGCATCCGCCAATATTGAGGCGGTGACGCGGCTCTCCTGGCAGAACGACGTTTTGGATACACTGTTATCCTCCTGGGAGAAGGTACAGGAAATTCCGGAGCTTCCCGGCGGATATTACGTTCCGAGAAGTATAGATATGGCGTTTTGGAATACATATAACAAATCCGAAAGTCCGAAAGACCTTTTGCTTGAATGGAACGAAATCGCCAACAATGAAATAGAGCGTAAGATTAAACAGTATGAGGGTAGGTGATACGGGTGAAAAAAACCGGTAAAAAGCGGTTTGCTAATTATGAATTTCATATACTGTGGCTTCCTTTTTTAGTGCTTTTCTTTGTGTTTACCATTCTGCCTATTTTATCGTCTTTGGTACTCAGTTTTACCGATTTTGACGCTGTATCAACGCCGCGATTCATAGGCCTTGAAAACTATTTCAGAATGTTTACCGGCGACGAGGTCCTGCCGGTCGCGCTTAAAAACACGGTGATGTTTGCAATATTCATCGGACCGTTCGGTTTTGCACTGTCGTTTTTCCTTGCGTGGATAATAAACGAATTTGGTAAAACCGCGCGCAGTATACTCTCGTTTCTGTTTTATTCACCCGCCCTCGTGGGAAACGTGTTTTATATATGGCAAATAGCTTTCAGCGGTGATGCGTACGGATATATAAACAGCTTTTTGATGTCCTTCGGCGTTATCACCGAGCCGATACAGTGGTTCAGAAACGAAACCTACGTTTTTCCGCTTATAGTTGTTATTCAGCTTTGGCTTTCCATGGGTGTTTCGTTCCTTGCAAATATCGCCGGTCTTCAAAATGTGGACGACGAATTGTACGAGGCGGGCGCTATCGACGGTATAAAGACCCGGTGGCACGAGCTTTGGTATATTACATTACCGTCTATGAAGAGCATACTGCTCTTCGGTATCGTTATGCAGATACAGGCGGCGTTTTCGGTAGGCGCCATACCTATGGCGCTCGCGGGATATCCTTCCGTTAATCACGCGGTTGATACTATACTCTCGCATTTGCAGGACGTAGGCACCGAACGCTTTGAAATGGGGTACGCCTCGGCTATATCCGTGCTGCTGTTCGTATTGATAATCGTTACTAAAAAACTGTTGACGAAATTTGTCAACTTTATGGGAAGGTAGGCGCGTATGAAGAATAAAAAAGCCTACCGTAAGTATACAAGGTCGCTTATCGGCAACATATTCTATTTTGCTTTCCTTATAATTTTCGGCGCATTCGCCATACTGCCGCTTGTAATTCAGATTATTACGTCTTTCAAGCCGCTTGACGAATTGCTTATATTTCCGCCGAGATTTTATGTGGTCAGACCGACCTTTGAAAACTATAAGGTTTTGCCGACGCTTTTATCAAACCTTAAAATACCGCTTTCGCGTTATGTATTCAACAGTCTTTTCGTCAGCGCCACGGCGACGGTGCTTCACATTTTTGTCGCAAGCGGTGCGGCATACACCATTTCAAAATCAAAAATCAAATACAGGAATATCGTTTTTGCGTTTGTCCAGTTTGCGTTGCTTTTTAACGCTTACACTCTCGCAATTCCGAGATATTTGATTTATTCAAATCTAAAACTGATAGATACATATTTGGTTTATATACTGCCGTATATACCGAGTACGCTCGGTGTGTTCCTTATGAAGCAGTTTATGGATACCGGTATACCGGACGCCTTGCTTGAAGCGGCCCAGATAGACGGGGCGGGACAGTTCAGAGTGTTTTTCCGCATAGCGTTGCCGCTTGTAAAGCCGGCGTGGCTCACTCTGGCGTTATTTGCCTTTCGCGATATGTGGACCGTAACCGGCTCCGGAACCATATTTACCGAATCTATGAAAACCCTGCCCGAAATAACCTCGACTATTGCGTCGGGCGGACTTGCGAGGTCCGGTTCGGCTATGGCGATGTCTGTTATTATGATGATACCGCCGATAATTGTTTATCTGATTTCGCAGAGCAGCGTTAAGGAAACGATGAGTACTTCGGGCATTAAATGATGAAAGGAGATTTTGACTTGAAAAGGCACGTAATTAAAGTCATTTCATTCGTGTTGCTTTTATCAGCGGTTGTTTGTCTGCCTTTGATAAGCGTTTCCGCCACTTCTTTTGAAAATCTCCCTTTTGAATCGTTTTCTTATTGGGAAGGATATAACAGCGGGAGCGCGGTTCCCGTCAAATCAATGTTCAGTTTCCATACGCAGCTTACGGGCGCGGATTTCGGACTTGAAGACGGATTCAGGACCCTGACCGACGTTTTTGTTGACGATTCTTATATCTACGTATTGGATTCCGACAACAGCCGCCTGATTATCGCCGATAAGACGAATTATAAGACGGTGTCTGTCATTACCGATCCCGAATTTGAGGGTGAAACGCTGCATTTCAGAAGAGCCGGAGGAGTTTTCGCAAAGGATTCAAATATATATATTTGCGATACTGAAAACGAGCGCCTTATTATCTGCGACATAAACGGCAATGTTTCGCGCGTGGTGACAAGACCTGAATCCGATATTATACCGGACGATTTGGTTTTCGCACCGCAAAAGCTTGTTTGTGATAACAAGGGCTTTTTCTACATGATAAGCAGCGGGTGCTTTTACGGGGCGCTCCGGTTTGACAGTGACTTTAATTTTCTCGGCTTCTACGGTGCCAACGTAACCGCCGCTTCGGTCACGGATATTATTTCAAATATAAAGGGCAAGATACTGAACAACAATGAAAAGATAAGCGGTCAGGCAAAGAAAATACCGTATCAGTTTGTCGATTTAAGCGTCGATAATGAAGATTTCATCTTTACGGTTACCGATTCCGGCGATACGGGTCAGATAAGGCGCCTTAACCCCGGCGGAAGTAACGTATATAAGGTTTACGAAGGCGGACAGTATACCGGCTCTGATTCGGTGTTTTTCGGAGTGCGCGGATTTATTCGCAGAACCTTTATTGATGAAAAATCAAGTCTTGTAAGCGTTACAGTCGATGAAAACGATTTTGTTTACGTAGCCGACCAAAAATTCGGACGTATACTTGTTTACAACCGTGACGGATTCATGCTATGCGGTTTTGGCGGCGGTGTCGACAGAGGCGAAATCAAGGGTACGTTCAGGGGAATATCATCCCTGCATATCGACGGTGATTATCTTTACGCCGTCGATAGCATAAATAACGTAATCACCGTTTTTCAGTTTACCGATTTCGGAAAACTTATCAAAACCGCCACCAATCTTACGGATGACGGTAAATATGAGGAATCGTTATCCGTTTGGCGCGATATCCTTGCGCAGGACGCTAACTGCCAGGCGGCGTATAACGGAATTTCCAAAGCGCTTATTACCATGGGCGAATATGATGAGGCTTTGAAAATGGCTAAAATGGGGAAGAATACCCAACTCTACGGCGAGGCGTTTACAAAGGTGCGCTCCGCGTTCATCAATAAATACTTTTACGTTTTATTGGTTGTGCTTGTTCCGGTCGCCGCGGTTATCGTAACGCTTGCGGTAATAAAACGAAAAAAGAAAATTGTTATATTCAAAAACAGGGATGTTACGGCTTCAATAAGTGCCTGTGTGCATCCGTTCGCATATTTCAGAAATTTACGGGATAACAAGCGCACAAAAATTATAATGGCGGCTGTTTTCACCTTCCTCTTATTCTTTACGACGTTGATCTGCGACTTTTTCTGCGGATATATGTACGGATACGTTGACCCGGGCTCGTATAATTTGCTGTTTACTTTCCTCGGCACCTCGGGAATAGTGTTGCTTTATACCGTAACCAACTGGGGAGTTTGTTCGATTCAGGGCGGCAAAGGCAGGATGTATGAGGTGTTTATTGCTGTTTCGTACAGCGTGGTGCCGCTCATAGTGTACAGATTGTTTTATCTCGTTATCTCAAACATACTTGTCCCGAAGGAAGCGTTTTTCCTCGGCATATTTGAGGCGCTTGCGTGGATATTTGCCGGCTTTTCGCTTATCGTCGCGAATATGGAAATTCACGAGTATGATTTCTTTAAGGTTTTGAAAACCACCGTTATCATTTTGCTTGGTATGGGTTTGGTTATTTTCCTTATGTTTATGGTGATCATACTGATACAGCAGTTAATTACGTTCATCAAAACCATATACAACGAACTGTTGTTAAGGTAGGAGGCATAGTATGAATTACAAAAGAATCACCTGCCTTATACTTGCCGTTTTGTTGTGCGCGTCGGTTTGCGGATGCTCTAAAAGCAAAAAAATGGTCATCTACAAGGGAACGTATATAAGCGGTGTGCAGTATGATATGCCGGAAGGCAAAAATCTTGCCGCTATCGGCGAGTACACCCTTTCGATAGAAGGGGAGCACGCTTCACCGCTGCTTTGTAAAACCGGCTGCGGAAAAACATGGGGTATACTGCCTGTTGATTTTTTAAGCAAATGGGATTACGAGTTTGGTTCTCCGATATCGGAATCGGCGCTCTTCCTTACTTACTACGACCCTACGTATGAGAGCTTTTTTACCGTAAATTCTTCCGATGCCGTTCCCAAGGGCAGGATACTTTCAAAAGAGGTTGAAAACGGCGTCAAAATCACATATTTCTTCGATGAACTGGAGGTTTCCGTGCCGGTTACCTACACGCTCGGCGAAGACGGGCTTGTTATTAAAATAGACCCGCTTGAAATAATCGAGAATAACTTTATAGTTATCTCGGTTTCGGTTGCGCCGTTCTTTTGCAGTGCACAAAACGAAAAGAATGAAAACCGTTATTTGTTTATTCCTTCGGGCGGCGGTGCGGTTATGTATACCGATTGCCGCGGTAAAGCGAGAACCTATGAGGAAGAAGTATACGGTGAGGACCTTGCCCGCGAAAAGAAGTGGAACTACACGAATTCAGAGCAGATACATATGCCGGTTTTCGGTGCGGTTGACGGCAGTGAGGCGTTATACGGCATTATAACCTCCGGCGCGTCGAGTTCTTCAATCGGCGCTTACGCGGGCGACCAAAACGCCGGATATTCCGGGGTATATCCGGTATTCAATATCCGCTCATATAATAACGTTCAGGTAGATATAGGCGGAACTACCGGACTTAAAAGCTTTATCCGCCTTGCCGATAAAAGAAATCCCGACAAATTCGAAGTAAAATACGGTGTTTTAAGCGGTGAGGACGCTTCGCTTGCGGGCATCGCGGCGGCTTACCGTGATTATCTTGGCTTGAGTGAAGGCGCCGAAAGCAAGCTTGTTAATCTGACAATGCTCGGCGGGCTTATGGCAAAAAGAAACGCGGTCGGCGTGCCTTATACCGAGTTTTCCGAAACGACAACTGTTTCCGAGGCAAAATCCATTGTCGAAGAGCTTGTAAACGCGATAGGTGCGCCGATGAACGTGCGCTTGCTCGGTTACGGCGATACCGGACTTACGGTGGATAAGATTGCGGGCGGTTTTTCTCTTAACAGGGGGCTCGGCTCAAAATCCGATTTGAAAACGTTTGCCGAATACGCTGAGCAAATCGGCTCTGAACTTTATTTTGATTTTGACGTTATAAACTTTGTGTCTTCCGGCTCGGGATATTCAAAGCGCGGTGACGCCGCGGTGGATACTACCGATTATCGCGTCAAAAAATATACGTTTGATATTGCGCTCAGAAAGGTAGACACCTCTGAAAAATCGTCATATATCATAAGCCGGGCGGCACTGCCCCGTGTAATTGCCGACGCCGCAAAAGCCGCCGAAAAACTCGGTGTTACCGGCGCTTCCTTCTCCACGCTCGGAATGTCGGCATATTCAGACTTTAAGAGTGAGAAATATTACGGCAAATCCGGTATTGCGTCAGATGTAGGCGCCGCCCTTGCTGAAATAAAAGAGAGCAAAACCCCGGTATGCACGGCAAACGCCAACGATTACGCCGCGGTATCCGCTGATTTTATCGATGAAATACCGACGGTTAGTTCCTCCTATATCGTTTTTGACCGCGACGTGCCGTTTTACGCCATGGTATTTGCGGGTTGTAAGGAAAACGCGGTTTCAATAAACCTTTCCTCAACGCCGAGGGATAAATTCCTTGAAGCGGTCAAGACCGGCAGCGGACTTTCTTTTGTGTTGGCAAACGACGTTAATTCCGACGCCGTTACAAGCCGCTGCAGCGCTTACATTGCCGCAAATTACAAAGACACAAAAGAAAGCATAATTGCCTACGCCGAAGAATACGCGGAGTTCTTTGACGCCGTTTCCGGAAGCACGGTAAAATCTTATTCCGACAAAGGCGGCGTTTCAAAGACAGTGTTTGAAAACGGTGTGACGGTGACGGTAAACAAGACGGAAACCGCCGTAACGGTTGACGGTGTTTCTGTTGACGCAAAAAGTTTCATCTGGAGGGCAACAGCATGAAAACGAGCAAAAAAAAGCGCGGAATAGAAGCTATAAGCCGCCGTGCGGGCAGGTTATTTATACTCCCGTGGGAGATAGGTATGGTGATTTTTATCATTGTGCCCCTGCTTATTTCGGTTGCCTATGCTTTTTGCGAGGTCACGTTCAAAGTCGGCGGTATGGACTATCATTTCGTCTTCCTCGATAATTTCAAATATCTGTTGAAGGAAGACCCGTATTACACCGATACGCTTATTTCCTCCCTTACGACTCTTCTTTATACTATCCCGATAATAGTTGCGTTAAGCCTTATTCTCGGAATTGTTCTTAATCAAAAATTCAAAGGCAGAGTAATAATGCGCGCCGTGTTCTTTTTGCCGGTTATTATCGCGGCGGGCGTGGTTCTCGATATACTTACAACTCAGATAAACGGTCAGCCGCCGGTAATTCAGCTCGGCGCTACCTCAACCTCAATGAGCGAGGGCGGCGGATATCTTGACGCTTCCGCCCTGCTTGCCGGACTTCGTCTTCCCGAGGCGGTGACCGGGATGATGTCAAAGTATATTACGATGATATTCAACCTTCTGTGGCAAAGCGGTATACAGATAATTCTCTTTATATCGGGGCTTCAAACGATACCGGATTCTCTTTACGAGGTCTCTAAAATCGAGGGAGCTTCAAAGTGGGAAGAATTCTGGATGATAACCTTCCCGATGCTTCGTGACGTGACCCTGCTCGTAACCGTTTTCACGGTCGTTGAGGAAATGGTTTCTACCTCCAATGAAGTTATGTCCAACGCGCAAAGCATGATATCCGGTCAACAGCGTTACGATATGCCCACCGCCATGATATGGTTCTATTTCCTTTGCGTTCTTATAATCTGCGGAATCGTTCTTTTTCCGATATTCCGCTCGTTTAAGCGTAAGTGGGATTAAGGAGGGCAGGTATGAATAAAAAAATATTAAAACGCACGGGTTCAATACTTGTTTCCGCTTTGCGGTGGGTGTTTTTGATAGCCGTCGGTTACATAGCCCTGTATCCTCTGTTCGTTATGATATCAAACTCGCTTATGACTATGGAGGACGTTCTCGACCAAAGCGTCGTCTATATTCCGAAAACGGTCACGTTTGATAATTTTAAGACCGCGCTCGATAAGCTGAATTTCCTGACCGCGCTTAAAAGCACGCTTCTCATCCCCGTATTGTCCGGTATGATAGAGGTCGTCACCTGTGCTGTTACCGCCTACGGTTTTGCGCGGTTTAAGTTCAGGGAAAACAATATCCTTTTCGGCCTGGTCATAGCAACTATCGCGGTGCCGTCAACCCTTCTCATGATTCCGCAGTATACCGCGTTTTATAATTTTGACCCGTTAAAGCTGCTTGCCGTAATCAATAAGATAAGCGGCAAAAGTCTGCAAATAAACTTACTCAACACGGGCTTTACAATGTGGCTGCCGTCAATCTTTTCGGTGGGTCTTCGCTCGGGCGTGTTTATATTCATTTACCGCCAGTTTTTCAAAGGTCTGCCCAGGGAGTTTGAAGAGGCGGCGTACGTCGACGGCGCAAATCCCTTTACCGCGTTTATCCGGGTTATAATACCGTCGTCAACGGTTGCGATAATAACGGTTACGGT
>JAEEGL012237669.1_pt1 | contig 88134 bp, 88 predicted proteins | sample 9134231 | NCBI WGS metagenome assembly JAEEGL01 (sample SAMN16246548, study PRJNA631951) | gut metagenome | biome: gut microbiome; feature: rumen; material: fiber-attached | host: Bos | place: Iran: Karaj | collected 2018-10 | reverse complement strand
TAAAAAGTATATACATTTTAAATACTATTTTTTAAAATAGTTCCAAATAGCAAATATATACTGCATTAGAACAGTATATATTATTACGTTACAAAACTTAATATTTGTGTAAATTATATAAAAATGCGCAAAAAAAAGCCGTCATTAAAGGCGGCTACTAGACTTTTGGGGAGGGAGGTTTTATGGGGCTTTCGCCCTTGACATGATTATTCATCGACATTATTTTTTTAAACTTTAGTTTTTTATTTAATATTTTTTTTAAAAAAGTAAAAAATCCCGAAAATAAAGCATTTGGGTGCTTTACGTTTCTTAATATTAGGACTAAAGGTTTATTTAAATGTAAGATGTTTTTATGAAAGAAATAATTAAAAAAGCGGAATCAGGTATATTTTATTTATTATTGTATGCGGTTATATACATTCAAGCTCTTATTAATAACACAATCGATATGGATTATTGGGCAAGACTGCTGCAAGGTAATGCTTTTATAGAACTTGGTCATATATTAAAGCACGATTCTTTTTCGTATACTCAAACTCACACTTGGATTGATCACGAATGGGGTTCGGGTGTTATATTTTCTTTTATACAGAATAATATAGGGTTTGACGGAATATTATTTTTCCGTGCATTAATTGTTTTTCTTATTTTCTTTTTTATTTTTAGGATTATTAAACTCCAAATAACCGAAAATAATTATTTATTTAATATACTATTCTTTAGTTTTGCTTTGTTTTCCGTGCCGACATTGTATCAATCCGGCTTAAGATGTCATTTTTTTACTTTTTTGTTTTTTACAATTTTTCTTTATGTTCTTGAAATATCAAGAAAAAAAGATATTTATAAACCTCTGATTGTTTTACCTTTAATAATGCTTATTTGGTGCAACTGTCATGGCGGCTGTGTATCAGGTTTAGGTTTATTAATTTTATATGCGACAGGTCAATGTTTAAATAAAAAATCGTATAAGCAATATATAATTACACTCTTATTATGTTTTGCCGTTATGTTTATTAATCCTTACGGAGTTGATTATATAAAGTTTATTTTTATGGCCGTAACAATGCAAAGACCTTTTGTTACCGAATGGATTAGCCCGTTTTATCATCCTGCAGTAACATTTATGCTGCAATTTAAAATATTTTATATTCTTAATATTATAGTTCTTTTACTTTCGGTGAAAAAAATAAAAAATGATTATACAAAATATATAGTACTTGTTGTATGTGCATATCTGTCTTTCAGATATGTGAAAAATACTCCGTTTTTTGTTATTGCGGCAATGAGTTTTTTGTATGAAGACTTTTTGTTATTTATTAATAAATTCTTGCCCGAAAAATTATTGAATTATACAAAGAAAAAGCAATGCGGTGTAATCTTATTATTTCTAATATTTGTAATCTCCTTGATTACATATTTTAGAATGCCATATGTATATAACTATATGTCTCAGCAGCCGGTTAAAGTGACGGATTTTATAGCACGAAACAGTTTGACGGGGAAAATAGTTGCTCCGTTTGATTACGGAAGTTATCTGGCATACAAAAGATTTCCCGATAATCTGATTTATATGGACGGCAGATATGAAGAAGTCTATTACAAAGAAACAAAAGACTTACTGGATGACTTTTTAAATGTAAAAAATGACGGCTATAAAATATTGGAAGATAATCCGGAATTGGTAATAATACCTGCTGATGCACTTGTTAATGACTATATGAAAAAACTGGATAATTATAAACTTATATATTCGGATGAAAAAGATTTACTTTATGCATATAAAGATTCATTAAAGGATAATTATATAAATACGCCTTTATCTGATGAAAATTCTTTTAAAATAGATTTAAAATCATATTCCTTTTTGCGTCAGAATTTTAAATTCACTGATGAAATATATGTTAACGGGGAAAAAGTTATATTCAAATAACTTTGTAGTACAATTTAATTATGAATAAAAATTTAAAAAGACCAGAATTACTTTTACCTGCAGGCAGTAAAGAAAAACTTGATTATGCAATCCATTATGGTGCTGATGCCGTGTATTTAGGAATGGTTGATTTCAGTTTGCGTGCAATGCGAAAAGGTGAACTTATTACAATTGATAACTTAAAAGACTGTATTAGTCTTGCTCATTCAATGGGTAAAAAAGTTTATCTTACTTTGAATATTTTTGCATATAATAACGATATAAAAGAAATGATAGGAATTGCTGAACGTGTAAATGATGCAAACCCGGATGCTATATTGTTTTCGGATTTCGGAGTATATAATGTCATAAAAAAATATATGCCTAAAATTCCTTTACATGTTAGTACTCAAACAAACATTCTTAATTATGAAGCAGTTCGTTTTTGGCAGGATTTAGGTGCTGTCAGAGTTGTTCTGTCAAGAGATTTGTCGCTTGAACAAATTGCCGAAATAAAAGAAAAAGTGCCGGAAATGGAACTTGAAGTATTTGTTCATGGTGCTCAGTGTGTTTCCTTTTCGGGCAGATGTCTTATAAGTGACTATATGACGAAGGGTGAGAGAAAGGCAAACCATGGAAATTGCTCTCAATCTTGCAGATGGAGTTATAAGCTTGTGGAAGAAACCAGAGAAGGCGAATATTTTGATATTGAAGAAAACGGAAGAGGTACTCATATCCTAAGCCCAAAAGATTTGGCTTTAATTAATTACATACCTCAGCTTATAGATATCGGTATTGATTCTTTTAAGATAGAGGGCAGAACAAAAAGTTTATATTATGTTTCTGCCGTTGCTAAAGCATACAGAAAAGCAATTGATGATTATTTAAGTACCGGAAAAATTGATGAAGAAGCTAATTATAATGAAATAATTAAAATCGGGAACAGAGGTTATACTACCGGATTTTATTTGATGAAACCTGATAGTGAAGGCTACAGTTATGATATTTCAAAAGGACTTGCAGGTGCGGATTGCTTGTGTGTCTTTATGGAACAAAAGGATAATATGTATAAAGTTCTTACAAAAAATAAATTTCATCTTAATGATGAAATAGAAATAATAACGCCAAATGAGTGCTTTAGAACAAAGGTTGTAAAAATTATTGATGATAAAGCAGGTGAAGAAAGAGAACTTTCAAATACAAATGATATAAGCTGGTTGGAATTTTCTAAAAATCCTCAAAATAGTTCGTATGGTCTTGCAAGAACAATCGGAGTAAAAAATTTAAGATGATATTAAAGCCTGATTATAATTTAGTTTCACTATTTGATATTGATTTTAAAGAATTAAAATCACAAGGCATTAATGCGGTTCTGTTTGATTTGGATAGTACTGTTATGCCTTCAAAGTCAGGTGAATATCCTGATAAAGTAAAACTATTATTGGAAGAATTAAAACAGAATTTTGTTGTTGCAATTATAAGTAATAATAAAAATAAAGAGTATATAGAAAAAGTACAGGCACAATCAACTTTTCCCGTAATATCTCATGCTAATAAACCGTCTCCGAAAGTTATGCGTGAATTTTTACGTTCGGTAAATGTATTGCCTGAAGCGGCGGTTGTTGTTGGAGACAGACCTTTAACCGATATTCTGGCAGGTAAATTGCTCGGAGCAAAAACTATTCTGGTAGATTCAATAACAAAAGATAAAGAAAATAAACCTACAAGATTTGTAAGAAAATTAGAACGATTAGTTATCAGAAAATGAGTCTTTAATATATATAATTGTATGATGATATTTTTTATGTCTCTTTTTATTCTTATTAAAAAGGGAGAAATATATGATAAATAAATTAACTGAGAAAAATTTTAATTCTATGATAAAAAAAGGAATACAACTTGTTGTTTTTACTGCACCTTGGTGTGGGTATTGCAATAAACAAAAACCGATACTTGAAGAACTTACAAAACAAAATGTATGGATTGGTGATGTAAATGGCGATGACAATCCTATGCTGGTTACTAAATATTCAATACAAGCTTTTCCTTCTTTCGTATTGTTTAAAGACGGCGAGTATGTAAATCAATTCAGAGGACTTCGTTCTAAAGAAGAACTTTTGGCAATTATTAATAAGAAAATTGCATAGAATATATTATTTTGAATTAAAAAATAATAAAAAACGATTTGATTTTTATAATTAAATCGTTTTTTACTCATATCAAAGAAACAATTAACATAAAATACTTTACAATGTGTTCAATTCGATACAGTTTAGAGTATAATTATTATATTGTTTATTAGTTTTTTTGACGGGTAGAAATGAAAGAAGAATTGAAATATAAAAGAATACTGCTAAAACTCAGCGGTGAAGCACTTATGGGTAGTCAAGAGTTTGGTATTGACCACATTCCTTTGGAAATGATTGCTGATGAAATTAAAGATGCGTATAATGCAGGTGCTGAAATTGCAATTGTTGTCGGCGGCGGAAATATATTCCGCGGTGTTAAAAATTCCGCAAAATATGGGATGGATCAAGCAACAGGCGATTATATAGGTATGCTTGCTACTGTTATGAACGCAATTGCACTTCAGAGCGCATTAAGAAAAATAGATGTTCCATGCCGAGTTCAAACAGCTATAGACATGAACAAAATAGCTGAGCCTTATATCAGATTTAAAGCAATACGACATCTCGAAAAATCAAGAGTCGTTATTTTTGCGGCAGGAACAGGTAATCCATTCTTTACAACAGATACGGCTGCCGCATTAAGAGCTTCTGAAATAGGCGCTCAGGCTATGTTGATGGCTAAAAACGGAGTTGACGGTGTATATTCGGATGATCCCAGAACCAATCCTAATGCTAAAAAATATAACACTATAACATACGATGACATTATAGTTAAAGGCTTAAAGGTTATGGATACCGCTTCTTGCGCTTTATGTAAACAAAATTCAATTCCTATTGTAGTATTTGATTTTGCGGCAAAAGGAAGTATTATTAAGATTTTAAAAGGTGAAAATACAGGAACATATGTAGGAGGTTAAAATGACAGTTGAAGTAATTTTTTCAACAGGTACGGAAAAAATGGAAAAGGCTATTGCTCAAATGAAGAAAGAATTTGCATCCATCAGAACGGGCAGAGCAAACCCTATGATTTTAGATAAGGTTTTAGTTGAATATTACGGAACACCGACTCCGTTAAGACAACTGTCACAAGTAAGTGTACAGGATGGTACAACTCTTGTTATTGCTCCTTTTGATAAAACAATTTTAAAAGATGTTGAAAAAGCAATTATAAAAGCAGATTTAGGTATAAATCCAAACTCTGATGGTATAGTAATAAGACTTGCTTTCCCGCCTTTGACATCCGATAAAAGAAAAGAAATATGCAAAGACGTAAAAAAAGTTTGTGAAGATACAAAAGTTGCTATACGTAATATCAGACGTGATATGACTGATGAACTTAAAAAACTGGAAAAAGCTGAAAATCTTTCAGAAGATACAGTAAAAGACAATCAGGATAAAATTCAAAAATTAACAGACAAATACAGCAAAATAGCTGATGAACATTCCGCTGAAAAGGAAAAAGAGGTTTTGACCGTATAGTGGCTGTTCTTGATTCTATAGTTAAAAATCGAATTATAACAGGCTTTGTAATGGGAGCTATCGTATTTTCTTGCATTTTGGCCGGAAGTATATGGCTTTTGGCATTACTGTTGGTTTTTATAATTATAGCTTCTAAAGAGTATGTTGATATTTTAAAAAATAAGGGATTCTTGCCGTTTTTTAAAGTAATATTAATAATCTCAATAGCTATGATTTTAATTTCCGCCAGCGGATATCATAATTTAATTCCTATAGTACTATTAGTAGGTACGATTGGCGCTTTTTTAGCTGTATTATTCAGAGGCAGACAGCCTTATATTGCAAATGTAGCAACTACGATTTTAGGTTTTCTTATTGCTTGGATGCCTTGCCATATTTGCTTGATAAGGCATATGGGGCCTAAAGTTACATTATATAAATGGTCTTTTTGTCAGGGATTATACTTCTTATTATTTATATTTTTTGTAATATTGGTAACTGATATTGCAGCATATTATTTTGGTGTAAATTTCGGGAAGCATAAGCTATCGCCTGTTATAAGTCCGAAGAAAACAATAGAGGGTGCTGTCGCAGGATTAGTTTGTTCGGTAGTAACAGGGTTAATTATTGGGAAACTAATCGGAATTTCCATATATCACTCGTTTGTACTTGCCTTAATTGTTACGGTTATGGCTCAACTTGGTGATTTATCGGAATCCCTTATAAAACGTGATGCCGGTGTTAAAGATTCAGGGCATTCCCTCCCGGGTCACGGCGGATTTTTAGATAGGGCAGATAGTTATTTATTTTCTGTTCCGGTTGCATATTACTATATTAAGTATTTTATATTATCGGGTTTGACTCTGCCTGTTATTACAGATTTTATCGGGAAACTATTTAATGTTATCTGCAGCTAGAAAAAAAGAATTAAAAAACTTTTATAAAAAGTTAAATATAAAAAATTTAGATGATGAGTTAATGAATGAGGCATTAACTCATCGTTCATATAATTCAGAACAAAATATAACAAACGGAAAAGACTATGAAAGACTGGAATTTCTGGGTGATTCAATTTTAAGAATTTCCGTTAGCGAATTTCTTTTTGATAAATTTCCCGATTATGACGAAGGCAAACTGACTAAAATCAGAAGCTGCCTTGTTAGTGATAAATTTCTTCATTATCTTTCTTCAAAAATAGATATTGCAAAATACATATATATAGGTAAACACGAAGAGAAGTGCGGAGGAAGGGAAAAAGAATCAATAATTGCCTGTGCTATGGAAGCGGTCATGGGGGCGATATATAAATCAACAAATTTTGAAATGGCAAAAAAATATGTTGTTTCATTGTATTCGGATGTTGATATAAATGAAGTAATGACAGATTATAATGCGAAAGAAATGCTTCAAGAATATACACAGGCAAAAAATAAAGATTTACCTGAGTACAAAATAATAAATGAAACGGGAAAAGCTCACGATAAAACATATGAAGTAGGAGTATATTATCACAATAAAGAGCTTGCAAGAGGTATTGCCAAAACAAAAAGAGATGCCGAAAAAGAAGCTGCACTTGCTGCTTTAAAAATAATAAGAAAAGGGAAAGAAGGTCAAAATGACTGATATTATAGTTGCACCTTCAATACTTTCAAGTGATTTTTCAAAACTTGGAGAAGAAATAAAAAACCTTGAAAAAAACGGTGCGGATTGGATTCATATTGATGTTATGGATGGGCATTTTGTTCCCAATATAACAATAGGGGCGCCCGTTGTTAAATCACTGCGCAAGGTTTCTAAACTTCCGTTAGATGTTCATTTGATGATAAATTCTCCTGAAAAATACATTAAAGATTTTGCAAATGCAGGTGCTGACTACATTACGATTCACTATGAATCTGCCTCGCATAATACGGGAAATGTTATAAAAATGATAAAGGATTGCGGTATAAAGGCAGGCCTTTCTATTAAACCTAAAACATCACCTGATGTTATAAAACCGTATATCAATGATTTGGATTTAATATTAGTAATGACTGTTGAACCCGGTTTCGGCGGGCAAAAATTTATGCAGAATTGTGCAGAAAAAATAAAAGAAATACGAAAATATTCAAAAGATATTATAATAGAAGTTGATGGAGGTATAAACGAGGAAACTGCGAAGATTTGTACAAATTACGGTGCAAATGCATTAGTAGCAGGTAATTATATTTTTTCATCCAATAGTATTAAAGAAGCAATAACTTCGTTGAGGCAAAGATGATAATATCGGACGGTCTTGTAGAACAGCATATACATGGTGCTTTTGGCTACAATTTTATGAATTGTACCGTAGAAGAACTATTATTTGTATCAAAAAAATTAACAGATTTTGGGGTTACAGCATATTTCCCTACAATAATGACAGATGATATAACTGTTATAAAAAGACGTATTGCTCTTATAAAAAAAGCTATAGCTCTTCAAAATAATGATATGGCACAAATTGCAGGAATTCATCTGGAAGGTCCCTTCATAAATCCTGAAAAATCGGGCATTCATCAAAAAAAATATATTCTTCCTTTAGATATAGAAACATATCAAAAAATTGAAGATAAAATAATAAAAATAGTAACTATTGCACCTGAATTAGATAATAAATATGAATTTACGAATTATCTTTTGGAAAAAGGTGTAAAAGTTTCGGCTGGACATTGTGTAGGCTCAAATTTATCAAAAGTTAATCAGGTAACGCATTTATATAATGCAATGGGTTCTTTTACCCATAGAGGGGATTCAACCGTTGTTTCTGCTTTATTAAACAAAAAAATATATTCGGAACTAATAGCTGATTCTATGCATGTAGATGATAATGTATTAAAACTTACGTTTAATATAAAACCTTTGGATAAAATTTTGTTGATAAGTGATGCTCTGCCATTGGCTCACAGTGATAAAACGGAAACCGTATTTGCAGGGCAGACAATATATAATAAAAACGGCAAGCTTGTTAATTCCGAAAATGTTTTTGCAGGAAGTTCAATGCTTTTATGCGATATAGTTAAAAATCTTGCAGATAAAAGGATATTAAAATTAGAAGATGCAATAAAATGTGCATCTTCTAATCAATTAAAATATCATAATCTTGAAAATAATCTTCAACTATGCTGGAACGAGTCAAATAACTCAATTGAACATATTGAAATTATTTAGAACATATTTGTTTCAGGTGTTGTTTTTGCATAAAAGCCAAACGGAACTTTTTTGAATGAATTAACTTCTTTCTTAAGTCTGTAATTTTCTTTATTTAACTCATTGATTTTAAATCTCATTGTTTCGTTTTCGGTTTTAACACGAATAAGTTCCATAACAACATCATCCATACCGTCGAGTTTCTCGTCTAAAACAGCAGAAACTTTATCAGTCATTGATTTTTCTATATTTCTTAATGTCTCAACTAATTGAACGATAGAACCGTTTGTAATTGTATTAGTACCTTGATGAATAACATTCCTTGAAGGAACTTGTGTAACATATTTTGTTTTTTCTAAATCTGAAGCTGATTTTAAACTTGTTACATCATCTTTTGTAAAATAAGTAAGACCTCTCTCATTTCTTTTGAGTTTAATATCTGCAACTTTACAGAGTTCCTGAATTTGAGAATTATCAATACCTAACATTTCTCTGATTTCTTTTGGAGAAAATTCCTTATTTTCAATTTCGTCTACCGTTGATATACCCATCAAACAATCCCCTTTTAGATTTAAAAGCATGACCTTCCTTACTACATTATATCTGCTTTTAAAAATTTTGTCTAAGAAATATTTGTATCTTTACATAACTTTTCATTTTGTTAAAAATACCGTAATAATTTATGATAAGATATAAGACGGCAGTTAGGAGTCAGACAAATGAAATGTATTATTTTGGCAGGTGGTTCAGGTGAAAGGTTGTGGCCTATCTCCAGAGATTTATATCCTAAAGCATTGTTAAAAGTGCATGGTGATAATTCTATGTTGCAGAATATATATAAGCTTGCGCAGAAAATAACTACGGACAAGAATATTTTAACGATTACGAATATCAGACAGTTAAGTGATACTCAATTACAGTTGAAAAAGTTTTGCAAAGAGCCTTTGATTATATCAGAGCCGATGTCTAAGAATACGGCGCCTGCGATTGCTTCTGCCTTGACATATTTAAAAAGCACCAAAGATGAAGTAGTTGTTGTTTTGCCTGTCGATTTTACTATTAAAAATTATAGTCTTTTTGAACAGGAACTTGAAGAAGCTAAAAAAATCGCACAAAAAGATTATATAGTGGCGCTTGGAGTTAAACCTGCCTATCAGGAAACCGGATTTGGCTATATTCAGACAAACAGAAAATCAAAAAAAATAAAAACAGTTAAAAATTTTATAGAGAAGCCGACTCAAAATCAGATGACAAATATATTATCTGATGGCAATTGTTATTGGAACAGTGGTATATACGTTTCTAAAATGTCCGTATTAGTGAAGGCTTTTGAAAAATATGCTCCCGAAATAATTAAAGATTTTTCTGCAGATATGTTTGATGAAAATAATAAGATAGAATATTCTTTTTATGAAAGGCTTCCGGAAAATTCAATAGACTATGCAGTAATTGAAAAATCTGATAATCTGGCATTTGTAGAATTAAAAAGCGGTTGGAAAGACTATGGCTCTTGGCATGCTATATATGAAAACGAACAAAAAGATTCAAAAAATAATGTAATAAAAGGAAATGTCATTTCTGAAAACACAAAAGATTCTTTTGTATATTCTTCAAAAGAACTTGTTGCAGTTTCGGGTTTGAAAAATAAAATTGTTATAGAAACGGAAGATGCAGTTTTAGTTTGTGATAAATCAAGAGCTGCAGATATAAATAAACTTGTAAAAGAATTAAAAAAGAAAAAAGATACCACAACGCAGCAGCGAAAAACTGTTTTCCGTCCTTGGGGATTTTATACCTGTTTAAACGGCGGGGATGGATGGCTTACAAAAATTATTTCCGTATCTCCCGGACATAAATTGTCTTTGCAATCACATAATCATCGTTCTGAACATTGGGTTGTTTTGGAAGGAGAAGCAACTGTAATTTTGGACGAAGAAATGCATGTGCTTCAAAAACGTCAAAGTATTGATATTCCGGTGCAAGCAAAACATTCACTTCAAAATCTTACAAAAGAACCTTTGAAAATATTGGAGGTTCAAAAAGGAGATTATATAAATGAAGATGATATAGTCAGATATGAAGATATGTACGGAAGAATAAAATAATGATATAATCATTTTTATAGTTTAAGAGGGATTAACAATGAATAAAAATCAATCATTTGGTATATGGCTGGTAGTATTTATTTTAGGTTTGGCGCTTGCTTCAATGTTGTTGACAGGTCCTAATACTTCAACAGAAACATTAACATATACCGATTTTATAAATAAAGTTAAAAATGCGGAAATAAAAGAAGTTGTAATTGATAATGATACAGTCCTTGCAACTCCTGTCAATGATGGAATTAAAACAAATATAAACGGAAAAGAAGCAGTAACGGCTTCTTTAAGATATAAGGTCAATATTCAACCCAATGACAGTACGTTAAATTCAATTTTAACGGAGAACAATGTAAATATAGATTATAAAAAATCCGGAGAATCCTCCTCCGCTATGGGGTTGATGGGAACGGCACTGCCGATATTATTAATAATCATATTCTTTATTATTTTGGCAAAAATAATTCAAACGGGTGGTTCTCAGGCGCTTTCTTTCGGAAAGAGTAAAGCAAAAATGATGCTCGACAGCAAGGTTAAAATTACATTTAAAGATGTTGCCGGTATTGATGAAGAAAGACAAGAACTTGAAGAACTCGTTGATTTCCTGAAAAACGGAGAAAAATATTTAAAACTCGGAGCAAAAATTCCTAAAGGAGTACTTCTTGTAGGTGCTCCCGGCACAGGTAAAACTTTAATGGCAAAGGCAGTTGCAGGAGAAGCAGGTGTTCCGTTTTTCTCTATAAGCGGTTCGGATTTCGTAGAAATGTTTGTTGGTGTCGGTGCTTCAAGAGTCAGAGATTTATTTGAACAAGCTAAAAAGCATCAGCCTTGCATTGTATTTATAGATGAAATAGATGCAGTCGGAAGACAAAGAGGTGCAGGTCTCGGCGGCGGGCATGATGAAAGAGAACAAACTCTTAACCAATTGCTTGTTGAAATGGATGGTTTTGACGGTAATACAAATATAATAATTCTTGCAGCAACAAACAGACCGGACATTCTGGATAATGCATTATTAAGACCGGGAAGATTCGACAGACAAATTATGGTAAGTTTACCCGATGTAAAAGGAAGAGAAGCTATTTTAAATGTTCATGCCAAAGGTAAACCGTTAGATAAAGATGTGGATTTAAAAGTTCTTGCAAAAAGAACACCTGGATTTACGGGTGCGGATTTACAGAGTCTTTTAAATGAAGCTGCTTTGCTTGCGGCAAGAAGAAATAAAACAATGGTTTCAATGTCGGAAATAGATGATGCTATAGATAGAGTTATTGCCGGTATTGAAAAGAAAAGCAAAGTAATGACCGATGAAGATAAAGAAATTACTTCATATCATGAAGTAGGACACGCACTTTTGGCGAAATTGCTTGAAAACTGTGACGAATTGCATAAGGTTACTATTATTCCAAGAGGTTATGCATTGGGTATAACATGGACAAAACCCGAGGATAATAAAGTTCACGTAAGTAAGGCAAAACTATTAGACCAAATTTCAATGACTTTAGGCGGCAGAGTTGCAGAAGAAATTGTTTATGGTGCGGATAAAATATCAACAGGTGCATCAAGTGATTTGGAAAAAGTAACGGAAATTGCAAAAAAGATGGTTTCCAGATGGGGAATGTCCGATAGAATGGGCGCAATGACTTATGGTAAATCGCAAGAACATGTATTTATGGGACGTGATTTCGGAACTACAAGAGATTTCTCGGAAGAATTTGCAGCTGAATTAGATAGAGAAGTTAAAAAGATAGTTGATGAAAGATATGCTGTTGCAAAACAGTTATTAAGTGAGCATAGAGATTTACTCGATGCTATAGCAAAAGAACTTTTGGAAAAAGAAACTCTGGATAATGAAGAAGTAACAAGAATTATTACTTCTATTAGAGGTGAAGAATTTACAGATAAGTTGTAATACGGGGAACAATATGGCTTCATTAATTAATTCAATAAGAAATATAACAAGTGACCCTTGGTGGTTTGTGAAAATTGGTATATTCTCGGGGGTATTATTCTACATATTAGATCAAGGCTATCACATTCCTCAAGTAATGAGTGATCAAAATATAATGTCAATGGTTATTTCATTATTTTTTGTATTTACCGGAATTGCAGCTGTTTCAATGTACAGAAATATCAATAATCTGTCACCTTTTTTTCCGGGGTTAACAAGTATATTTGAAATTTTAATAAAAGGAATATTTGTGACAATTGCAATGTTCCCCGGTCTTTTAATAAGCTATTTTTTATATAATTATTTAATTACGATAGAATTTGAAAATTTAACCGTTACAATTATTATATATGTTATTGCCGCATCAATAATGTCCCCGTTTATATTCATTCCTGCTGTTTTGGCATGTGTACGAGGCAATTTGCTTGATGCTTTGAAATTGGATATTGTATTTAAGGGTGCAGGAAACTATATTGTTCAATTTCTGTCATATTTAATACAGTATGCTATTATTGTTGGTGCTGTAACTCTTGTATTATATTATTTCCTTGTCGAAATGCTTGGAGATCACTGGAGTTTATTATTCCTAAAGAGTATTGTTATTGTTATAACCTTTTTCTCTATTTTTTCATATTCTTCTGATTTATATGGTGATGCTATACCGCAAATCAATTTTGAAGAAAAAACAAATGCTAAACGTGAAAAAAAAGAAGAAAAAATTGAAAAACATACTCATTCTGCTCACGATGCCAGATTAAAACGCAGAAACAGACCTAACAGATAATTCAGATGACTAAAACGGTAAATTTCTTAGCTTTTTAATCTGATTTCTAATTTCGGCAGCTCTTTCAAAATCAAGAATTGAGGCTGCTTTTTTCATGGCTTTCTCAAGATTATCCAGTACTTTCGGTAAATCTTCTTTGGAAATGTTATTTTCTACCATTTCTTCCGCAACAATATCTTCTATATTTCTATAGCTTGCAACAAGTTGAAGAAGATTATTTTCAATCGGTTTTTTAATTGTTTTTGGTGTGATATTATGCTCTTTATTATATGCCAGCTGAATTTTTCGTCTTCTTTCAGTTTCTTTAATGGCTCTATCCATACTGTCTGTTATCTTATCCGCATACATAATAACTTTTGAACATACATTCCTTGCTGCACGTCCGATGGTCTGAATAAGACTGGTTTCTGAACGTAAAAAACCTTCTTTATCTGCATCCATAATTGCAACAAGAGAAACTTCGGGAATGTCCAAACCTTCTCTTAAAAGATTTACACCAATAAGTACATCAAATAATCCGAGTCTTAAGTCTCTTAATATCTCAACACGTTCAATTGAAGCAATTTCACTGTGAAGATATCTTACTTTTATTCCCATTTGCTGCAGGTAATCAGTCAAATCTTCAGCCATTTTTTTAGTTAGAGTCGTAACAAGCACCCTCTCTTTTTTATCGGTAACTTTTTTTATTTCCTCTATCAGATCATCGACTTGATTTTGTGTCGGTTTAACAAAAATTTCAGGATCAACAAGACCTGTCGGCCTAATAATTTGCTCTACAAGCTGGTCTGAAACTGATTTTTCAAAATCAGACGGTGTTGCGGATACAAATATTTTTTGCCCGACTTTAGACCAAAATTCTTCTATTTTTAAAGGACGATTATCCTTTGCGCTTGGAAGCCTGAATCCATAATCCACAAGTACATTTTTCCTTGCCTGATCACCGTTATACATAGCAGTTAGCTGCGGAATTGATACATGGGATTCATCAATAATCAGAAGAAAATCATCGTTAAAGTAGTCTAAAAGTGTAGCGGGTGCACTTCCTGCAGGGCGTCTTTCTATTATCCTTGAATAGTTTTCAATTCCGCTGCAGTAGCCCATTTCTTTAATCATTTCAATATCAAAGTTTGTGCGCTGCGAAATTCTTTGTGCTTCAATCAGCTTATTTTCAAATTCAAATTTTTTAACCTGATTATTTAATTCCTGTCTTATAAGTTTTATCGTCTCTTCTTTATCTGTATCTCCTGATATGTAGTGTACTGCAGGGAATATAACCGCTGTATCAACATTTTCAATAATTTCACCCGATACGGGATTAATCCTTGTTATTTTTTCAACCTCATCTCCAAAAAGGGATATTCTTGTAATCATTTTTTCGTAAGCAGGCATAATTTCAATAATGTCGCCTCTGGGACGGAAAGTTGAACGTGTAAGTTCCAAATCATTTCTGTTATATTGAATTTTTACAAGCTCTCGCAGGAATGCATTTCTGTCGATTTCATCGCCTACACTAATTTGCAGTGCGCCCTTAAAATATTCTTCGGGCAGTCCCAAGCCATATATACAGCTTACTGATGCAACAACAATAACGTCGTTGCGTTCATACAGACTTCTTGTTGTATTATGTCTTAAACGGTCTATTTCATCATTTATGGAAGCGGATTTTTCAATATATGTATCGCTTCTCGGAATATATGCTTCAGGCTGATAGTAATCGTAATATGAAATAAAATACTCAACCGCATTGTTTGGAAAAAGTTCTTTAAATTCATTGTAAAGCTGTGCAGCAAGAGTTTTATTATGTGCAATTACAAGGGTTTGCTTCTGCATTTTTTCTATGACATTTGCAATTGTAAATGTTTTACCTGAACCTGTAATACCCAATAAAGTCTGTGCATCATAACCTTTTTCAAGACCTTCGGTCAGCTGCTTTATTGCCTTTGGCTGGTCTCCTGACGGTTTATATTTAGAACATATTTTAAATTGCTTTCCCATAATTAAAGTTTATATTAAATCAATAAATTTGTCATATATAAAAAGCAGATTAAGAAAAAACCTAATCTGCTTTTTGTTTATATTATATGATAATTATTATTGGTAATATTTTGCGAAATGTTTTTGGAAGAAGTCGCAATTTCCGTCTCCGTCACTATCTTTGGTGAACATTAATCTTATCATGTTATTGTGGCTGACTTTTTCAACGATTTTGCCATTTTCTTCTTTACTTTCAACTACAAAATAATTTTGAGGAATACCCATTTGTTCACATACTTTTTGCATTGTTGAATGGGCAAGTTTTCCGTTTTTATATGATGCGTATTCATATGCATATGTATCTACGCCTTCAATTTGCTCGGCTCTCATACTGCCGCTAATCGGAATAAATTCATCGACATATTTAGAGCCCAAGCCTTTAGCAGCGGTGTATGCAGGTCCTGTTCCTGCACTTGCTCCGGCTACAACTGTTTTACCTCTTTTTACTTTTGTTCCGTTTATACCATTTGTTTCAAGTGAATCTAAAAATCCTTGTAAATCTTTAACTGAAGGATCTTTATCGGAACTAAATTCTATAATAATTCCCGGGAATGAATTTAAATTATAGTTATATTCAGGATTTATAACACGTTGATTTGAAGCCCATGTCGTATTCGGATTATACATATTGCCTAACGGAGTAGTATCAGGATCATACATTAGATATCTTGAATTGTCGCCTTTGCCTCTGTAAGCGACATTTTGCTTGCTTCCGGAGAAGAATATAAGTATTGGAACTTCGTCTCCTTCCTTTAGGTCTTTAGGATAGGATATTTCTGCTTCAAGGCTGCCATATTCAAGCTTCTCAACAGTATGGTCTCCGTATGTTTTTGTTGTATTATAACCTAATCCTTTGAGAAGTTCATTTTTTTGTTCATCTGAGTATTCGGTTGAATTAGTTATTGCATCTTTCAATGATTCAATACTAATTCCGTTTCTTTCAAAGTTTTTGATAACTTTGTCTGTATTGCCATTTTTAATAGCTTTCCCCAGTAAGGAAATATTGGCTTTTGTATATGTTTCTTCAATACTTTCTTCATCAGTAAATGGATTTGTACTTGTTATATTACCACTTTTAATAAGACTTATTTCATTATTACCTTGGATATCAAAGTATACATCCTGCATTGCCAATACTGTTTCAGTTGAAACACTATCATCATTTGCCATTGCTGCGTATGCTTTTACGAAGAAGGTATCATCTTTAAGCATTTCTCTAACAGTATTTTCGTTTTTACCTCTTGCATATGATAATAATTTCATTCTTTCCGCTACAGGTATATTTTCATCCATCATAGCTTTTTCAAGAATTTCTTTTAATGCCTTATTCTTATCAGGATCATCCGTTTGAGTTGTTTTTTCGGATTCTTCATCTCCATCCGTTTTATCTTCACTTTCGGTTTCTTTTTCATCATCAGACGGGAATAATTCATCTATTTGTGATTTATATTCTAAAGCATTCTCATCTTTTATTTCGGAAGTGAATTCTTCTTTTGCTGTTCTTTCTTTTTCTTCAGCAGTCTTAATAGCAGTATCATAAGCTGATAAATTCTTGTTTAAAGTTGCTATTTTTGTTTCATACGGTTCTCTTATTGTTGCTAACTCTTGCTGAGCAGTTTGATATTCAGATAATGCCGTTGAAACTTTTCCTGCAAGTTCGCTGTTATTTTCTTCTTTTTTGGCTATTACTTTAACTAACGAATCTATATCGCTATTGATTTTTGTTAATCCTTCTTCTAAGCCATTTAAATTTTCTTCTTCTTCTGATAATTTATTTTCAAGTTCAGAAAGGTTGTCTTCTTCTGCACGTAAATCTGCTTCAAGATTTGCTTTATCAGCTCTGTATTGTGCAAGAGCAGCATTATATCCTGCTTCGTCAAATACAGACTCATTTTTTTCGTTTTTTGTAGTGAATTGGCTTCTATCAGGTTCTTTAAGGTCATTTATTTTGCCCTGAATTGCCGTTATATTGTCTTTAGACGTATTAATATCACTTTTAACAGTATTAATATCATCTTCTTTTGCTGTAATTATATCTTCTTGAGCTTTTTTATCTGATTCTAAATCTTTAAGTGTTTTCCCGTCTTCATTTTTTGTTTCGGAAACTTTTGCTAAATCTTCGAGTAATTTATCATAAGCTTCTTTTTTAGTTGCTACTTCGCCTTTTTTTGCTTCTTCTGCCGTTGTCATTTCCGTACGTAAACTATCAAGCTGATTTATAACATCAGTTCTTTCGGAGCGTAAAGTAGAAGAATCTTTACCTTCCAAGCTTTCAGCTGTCACCTCTGTTATTTCGGGCGGAGTGTTTGTTGTATCTGTCGGATCCGGCGACGGAGTTATTGATGGAGTTGATGGCGGTGTTGACCCTCCGCCGGATGGAGTTTCGCTTACTTCCTCATCTATTGCAACTTCTGCTTCTTCCAGAATGTTATCGTCTCCTGCCAGTGCCTGCCAAGCATCAAGATACTCCTGTGAAAGAGCATCTATATTTATATTTTCATCTTTATATTCTCCTTTTAATATAGAAAGGAAATTTTCACCGGTTACTTTACCGTCCTGTTTGCCGTCGGCAATATCAGCTCGAGTAAAGATACTCTGTATATCTTTTTCATTAATTTTGTTAATTTTCTCTTGACTTAATCCGACGGTTCCTAAGTATGTTTTCAGATTTTTAAGAAAACTTTTTCCGACATGAAAATTACTCATTTTGCTTTTTCTCCGATTATATTTATGTATATCGTCGTCATTTCCCTGAATTTCTTGAATAAATATTTGGTTTTAATCTGTGTTTTTTACAAAAATTAATATTCGTGAAATATTATTAAAGATTATAGAAAACAAAATCTTTCTCTTCTAAAAGACATTTGAAAAGAATAATTTTTTATGAAGCCTCTCTTTGATTTCTAATTTCACCGGAGTTCAATAAGAATCTCTTTTGGCAGGAGATATAGAAACAAGTTTGTAAGTTAAACATTGTCCGGCTAAAATATATATAAACTATTTTATTTCTTTAATAGTTTTAAAATGTAGTTTCGCCACTTCATTCAGCCTTGCCTTTGAATAAGTATCTGAGAATTTTTGCGCCTGTTCAATAACTTGTGATGAAACACCTTTGGGGAATGATAGTTCATATTTTGCTTCCATTTCTGCCATTCTTTTAACAAATTCTGCTCTTGCAAGTACAGATGCTGCCGCAACAGCAATGTCCGCTTCTGCTCTTACCATTTGATTTAAAATAATGTTTCTGCCTTTTTGCATCAGTGCATTCTTTATTAAGCTCTCATCTCCGAATTTATCGGCTAAGGCGTAATTACATGGGGATTTCTCAAGAATATTTTCAATTGCTCTTGCATGTCCCCACGCAAGTAACTTATTTAAGTTATTAAATTTTATATATAATTCATTGTATTTAGCTGGGGTTATAACAACTACCGAATGAACAGAATTCGCTTTTATCTGATTTGCCAGTATTAAAATCTTTTTATCATCAAGCTTTTTACTGTCCTTTATTCCTAAATCAATAAATTTCTGTTTGCAGCTATTATCGGCTTGAACACCGGCTATGACAAGCGGGCCGAAAAAATCTCCCTTGCCGGATTCGTCAGTCCCTATATATTTTTCTTTATTTATTTCTATTAATGAATTTTGTTCAAGTTGTGATTTTATTCCAAGTATTTTATCTATTTCTGTTGCAATATCATCAATACTTTTTCCCTGAATAAGCAATTTTCCGCTTGTATAATATACAGCCTGATAATTTGTGGTTTTTGCTCTCCAAACGGAATATTGAACAGTATCAAATGAAGCATTATCCGCTTCGAAAAAAGTTTTAATTTTTCCTGCCTGTAAGGCTGTTATCTTTTGAGAATAAGTATTCATAATTCTAAAATAACATAAACATGGTATACTTTACTAAAAAGGATAAATTATGGAATTATTAATAAAACAAACAGGTCCGCTTGATGTTAATACTTATATATTAAAAGATGCAGCGTCAAAAGAAGCTGTTATTATTGATGTAGGCGGTTCTTTTGATGAAATAAAAAAAGAACTTGATGAAGAAGGTTATGAGATAAAATATATATTGAATACACACGGTCATTTTGACCATGTAATAGGCGAAATCGAAGCTCAAAAAAAATATCCCGAATTACAAATATATATGCATGAAGCAGACTTGCCTCATTTATCAAGAGTTAAAGAAGAAATGGCATGGTTCGGCTGCAATGACGATGTTAAGCCGTTAAAAATAACAAAATATATAGATGAAAATGCTGAGTTGTATGTTGGAGATAATCAAATAAAAGTATTTTATACCCCCGGACACTCAAAAGGCAGTCTTAGTTATTATGTAGACGAAAAAGTATTCGCAGGAGATGCGCTGTTCTATAACTCAATCGGAAGAACAGACTTCTACGACGGCGACTACGATACACTAATCAATTCCATAAAAACATATCTCTTGACTTTACCGGAAAATACTGTAGTTTATCCGGGACACGGCCCGAAAACAACTATCCAATTCGAGAAAAAGTACAACACTTATTTACAATAAAGAGACCATTAGGATTTGAAACTAAACTGTTTCAAATGTGAGACCATTCATCTGGATATAATCTTGTAAACCTTTGATAACTTCATCTCTCAATTCAAATAAAAAGTGACCTAAATTTTCGGCTAAATTTTGATTTAATTCGTTCATATATCTTTCCTTTTACCAGATACTATGTTTATCGGCTGATTTTTTTTAAACTTTAGTTTTTATATCAAAAATATATACTAATGTTACAAAAACTTAAAAAAACTTCCTATATATGTATGAAAATTTTTAAAGTTTTATTCCAAAGTTTAATAATAATTTCAATCAAAAGAATGATATTTAAAAGCAATAAATGTGTTACTCTATGTACACAAGGATTATTAAAACAGAAAGGATTATTATGCAAATAGGAAAGATTAGTTTACATACAACAAAAGCAGCACAAAAAACTACTAATAAATCAACAACTAATAAATTATCAACTAACCCGTTTGGCGTCAGCTTCAAGGGAAATGTGATACAAGCAGATGTATTTGAAAGCGCAAAAAAATCTACAAACGGAATAGCTGAAAAAGGAAAACTATTTGCAAGCGCCGTTGTAAGCGGTATAAATAATTTTAATGCATCTTTTAAAGCAAGAATGAATGCAATAGGTGCATATTGTAAAAAAATAACAACTAATATATTTGATTCAATAGAAGATTTTGGAAATACTGAAATATCTTTTGATATGACAGGTATTAAAAACAGACTTTTCCCTGACAGAGAATACAGTGTTAAGAACCTCACGAATAAGTCGGTAGATGAACTTAAAACCATGTGGAAGTCTTTAACACCTGCAGTCGCATAACATAATTAATAAAAGGGAGAAGAGATATGGAAAATAATGAAAAAATAAAAAATATTATTAAAGCATTAGGACAACATCAGGATGCTAAAGCAGCAATAGACTTATTAACAGAATTAGGTACTAACTCTCCTGATGATGAAATCAGAGAATTGACAGCTCAAACATTAATACAAAAAAATACACATGATTCTTTAAAAGTTGTATTAATTTCAAAAGGTAAAGGTATTAATGATTTAAGCGCAAGAGTTGCAATGTCATCTATCAATGAATTATTATCATTAAAAGATAAAACAGAAGCTATTAAAATCTTAGATGATACAATAAAAATGCACTCTGAAGAAGACGTAAGAAATACAGCTCGCTCAGTACGTGCTTTAATGACATTCTCTTCATAAATTATTGGGTTTTAATAAATTTAAAAGGTTTACGCATTTGTGTAAACCTTTTTCGTATAACAATAATTTTCTTGTATAATTTTATAAAGAGGAGGTAAATATGACATCATATAATATAGCATTACTTGCAGGAGACGGAACAGGTAAAGAAGTTACCGATGAGGCTGTTAAAGTATTAAAAGCTGCAGGTGAAAAGTATTCCGTTGATTTCAATTTTGAACCTGCCTTAATAGGCGGATGTGCTTATGATGTATATAAAAAACCGTTGCCCGATGAAACTTTAAATATAGCAAAGAGTTCTGATGCAGTATTATTAGGTGCTGTGGGCGATTGGAAATATGATACTCTTCCGCCTGAAGTACGACCTGAAAAAGCACTCCTCGGTATAAGAAAAGAACTGAATTTATTTGCGAATTTAAGACCTGCTACTGTATATCCGGAACTGACAAAATTATCTCCTTTAAAAGAAGATGTTATTGCAGGAACTGATATAATGATTGTTCGAGAGCTCACAGGTGATGTATATTTTGGAACTCCAAAAGGTATAGAAACACGAAACGGTGAAAAGTTCGGATTTAATAATATGTGCTACTATGAAAGTGAAATTCGACGTATTGCACATGTCGCTTTTAAAGTTGCTATGCAAAGAAACAGAAAACTTTGTTCTGTTGATAAAGCAAATGTTCTTGATGTTTCGAGATTATGGCGTGAAATAGTAACGGAAGTTTCAAAAGAATACCCTTTGGTTGAGTTGAATTACATGTATGTAGATAATGCTGCAATGCAAATAATACGAAATCCTAAACAATTTGATGTTATATTAACAGGAAATATTTTTGGCGATATTCTTTCAGACGAGGCATCTATGCTTTCAGGCTCATTGGGATTACTCCCCAGCGCTTCATTATCTGATTCGAAACCTGCAATGTATGAACCTATTCACGGCAGTGCGCCTGATTTAAAAGGTCAGAACATTGTAAATCCGATTGCGACAATTTTATCTGCGGCTATGATGCTTAAATATTCGTTTAATATGGATAAACAGCATGATGATATTGTTAATGCTGTAAGAAAAGCTTTAAAAGACGGATACAGAACTCAAGATATTGCTCAGCAAGGAATGAAAACCATAGGTACATCTGAAATGGGCGATATAATAAAAAATAACATAATGCAGAATTAATTCGCAGGTATTATTCTGTTGCGAAAAGATTACTCTATGGTGTAATGAAACATGCTCAAAAATCAGTTATATTAAAAAAGTAGATTGAAACAAACGGACACTTTAATTCGGGGTTGCGAAAAAGTATTATGATATAGTTCGGTACATCTGTTTCAATCTACTCTTTTATGTTTATATTTTTATTTCTTTTAGAAGTGTTCTGAATTTTCTCTTTGCTATTACTGCTTGTACCATTCCCATTATGCATAATGATACTGCAAGTGCTATCCAGTAACCTTTTAAAGAAAAATTGCATTTGTTGACTAAAAATATGGCGACCGGTGCTCCTATAGCCCAATATGATGCAATAACGCTTATTGATACGGCTTTTGTCAGTTTAAAGCCTTTTAATATTCCGCCCGTTACGGCCTGAAAACCGTCAAAAATCTGATAAACTGCTGCGACGCTGATAATGGGCAGAGATAAACGGATAACTTCATTATCTGTAGTAAAAAGACCTATTATTTGTTCGGGAAATATTGCTAATATGGCACTCGTGCAAATCATAAACCCTACGCCTGTTATTAATGTTGTATATGAATATTTTCGTATTTCTGCAGGCGATTTTGCGCCGTAGAAATAGGCTACTTTTACTGAAACGGCAGTAGATAATGCAAACGGAATCATATATGTCGCAGAGGCTATAGTAATTAAAATATTATGTATTGCAGCAAGTATAGAGGCTTCTCTGCCTATTAATACCGTAATAATATTAAATGCAAGAAATTCAAAAACAAGGGCAATTCCTATCGGTATACCGACTTTAATTACTTGTTTTATGAAAGAATAATCAATTTTATCTTTTATATTTATATATTTAATAATATATATAAATATTATTACTGCCATTAATGTTCTTACTGTCAAAGTTGCGAATGCGGCACCTTTTGAACCCATTGCAGGAATATTTCCGTAACCAAATACTAATATTATATCTAATATTAAATTTACTAATACGGTAGAGAGTATGATTATATTAGGTATGATTACAATTTCGTATGCCTGCAGAAACTGTTTTATCCCTTCAAAAAAGAATATCCCGAACATTGAAAATGAAACTATTACTATGTATTCTTGTATATAAGGTACTAAGAGTTCTTCAAAACCGCAATGCGGTATTATATATTTGGAGAAATAACAAACGGTTGTGAATATTACAGATAATATAAACGAAAAGAAAAGAGTTGTGGGCAAAAACTTTTTGATTTTGTTCTTCTCTCCTCTCATATTTGAAAGCAATATTGAAATTGCCGTTGTAATACCGATACCGAAAATAAAAATAGTAAAGATTATGGAATTTGCAATACTTATGGCAGCAAGTGAATTAATGCTGTATTTTGCTACAACAAAAACATCTGTTGCTCCAAGCAGAGTATGTCCCAAACTCCCTATAAAAAGCGGAAATGCAAAAATAAACAATTCTTTTAAATATTGCTTATAAACATCAAAAGAAAAGTTTTTACTGATTGTTGTTTGCATTATCTCTTAACTTTATATATTCTTCTTTATGTATTCTCATATCGTTTGCTCTGTCATATACTTCCACATTTTTCATAGAAGCTTCATCGGCTCTTTTTAAAGTATAATCAAGCAATTCGTATATATAATCAGGAACTTTATATTTATTTTGTATGTACCATCCGCCTTCCACGTCTATTACCATACTTCTAATGCCTGCATTATAAGAAAGGTCTAAGAATTTATCAAATTCTTCTTTTGAATCGTTAAATCCGGGGTATATTATGTATTTTGTTTTTGCTTTATATTTATTTTCGCCCTGTTTTGAAGCATATTCGGCAAGATTTTTCCAAACGGTATGGAAATGCGGTACACGTTTAATATTTTCATATGTTTCGGGAGTTCCAGAATCAACAGAAACAACAAGTGTTAGTTTACCTTCGCCAAGACCTCTTTCTATGGCTTTTGAATATTTAACACCTGATGAATGTACTCTTATATTATCGCAGCCGACATCTAATAACATATTTACCATAGGCTCAAATTCAGGTAATAAAGCAGGTTCTCCGCCTCCAAAGCCTATTTCTCCGCCGCCTCTGATTTTGCCCATATCTGCAAGTTTTTTTATTACCGGATACATATTATAATTTTTTCTTGCATTAAAGAAGTCGGATTGTTCATTTGTAAAACAGTATTTACATTTGCAATTGCACTGTGTCCAATGATTGAATACCATATAATTAATATAGTCTTCATCATCCCATTCTCGTTCTTTTAAGAAAAAACAGCCTTTACAGCGTTCAAGTGTAATCCCCTGTTTATTAAGTTCTCTCATTTTGCGTTTTTCTTTGAAGAACTTTTTCCAATCAATCATTTCACCTTTATAGTTGTCAATTAAAATCTGTCTTCCGCCGCCTTCATGACAATTGAAACAACACATTTTAATATCTTCATAATCAACGTTAAACCCGTGTTGTATATACTCGCAACTTAAATATTTCTTTGGTGAACTCTCTTTTTTCTGCTTTAATATATTTCTTAATTTCTCAAACATAATAAATTCCTTGATTAATAATACTATTATATTCGTAAAAATTTTATTTTTAAACTACTTTTTATATTATGCGGAATTACAACGATTTTATACTAATTCCAACCAGCTTTTGAAAAATTTTAATCCCGCTTCGGCGCTTTTTTCCGGATGGAATTGAACCGCTGTTATATTATCTTTTTGAATTGAAGCACAAAAAGTACCGTGATAATTATATGTAGAACTGATTATACTTTCATCTGCAGGTTGAACATAGTAAGAATTTACAAAATAAAAGAAATCATCAGGAACATATTTATTATTTTGCGTTGTTGTTAATTTTGTCCAGCCTACTTGGGGAATTTTCCCTTTTGTAAAGCGTTTAACTTCACCTTTAATTATTCCCAGTCCATCTGTACCCGGAGCCTCTTCACTTTTTTCAAAAAGAATTTGGAGTCCTATGCATATTCCTAAAAACGGAATTTGTTTTTCACAGCACTCTTTTATAACCGGAATAAGCTCCTTTTTATTTAAATTCCCCATTGCTTGAGCAAAGTGACCTTGTCCGGGGAATATTATTCTGTTTGCATTTAATATTTTATTTCGGTCAGATGTTATTTCATAATCAACATTAAGAAATGTCAGCATGTTTGCGACACTTCTTAAATTCCCCGACTCATAATCAACTATTACAGCTTTATTCAAAATAAAATCCGTCTTCTTTTAATCTTCTTATAACTTCTGTCATTTGGTCTTCAGCTGCTACAATAGACATTCTGAACCATCCGTCGCCGTTTTTGCCGAATGCATTACCCGGAACAAGAATTACACCGGATTTCCTCATAACCGCATCTGTAAATTCTTTTGAAGTTTTATATCTTGGAGGAATAGGCAGCCATAAATAGAATGTTGCTTTAGGCGGATTGATTTTGTCCATATCCCAGCCGAGTTCTTTAAATCCGTCTACGATAATTTTTTGCTTTCTTTCAAATCGTTTATTTGCTTCAACAATATATTCATCGCCTTCTTTTGAATTTAAAATATCAGCAGCTGCTTTTTGAATAGGTTTATATATCCCTGTATCAATTGTTGATTTCAATTTTCCGAGGATTCCAACCGCATCTGCATTCCCGCATATCCAGCCTATTCTCCAACCTGTCATTGAATAAGGTTTAGAAAAACTGTAAAATTCAACCGCAACATCTTTTGCTCCTTCAATTTCAAAAACGCTTGAGGCTTTTGGGGAACCTTCAAAGGTTAAATCTATATATGCCGCATCTGAAATCAATAATATGTGGTGCTTTCTGCAAAAATCCACTGCTTTTTGTAAGTATTCTTTTGTACAAATTGCACCTAACGGGTTATTAGGATAATTAATAATAAGAGCTTTTACTCTTTTCATTGATAAACCGTCTTTTTCAATCTGCTTTTCAACTTCGTCTAAATCCGGCATGTAGTTATTCTCAGGGGTTAAAGGTATACCGTATGCCATACCGCCTGATACATCAACCATTATTTTATATGAAGCATACCCGGGGTCAGGTACAAGAATAATATCTTGTTTTGATTTATCTGGAGTCGGGTTTATTAATGCTCTTATTAAATTAGCAATGCCTTCTTTTGAACCTATAAGTGCGCATATTTCTGATTTAGTGTCAAAATCAACACCTGTTCTTTTCTTCATGTTTTTGGCAATAGAATCAAGAATATATGATTCACCTTTAACAAGAGTATATGTATGCATTCCGTCGCCGTCTATATATTCACTAATTTTATCTGTAACCAATTGCGGCGGTTTTTCAACAGGTGCACCCATTGATAACGATATCGGTGCTCTGCCTCTTGCCGTTAATTCTGGCGTTAATCGTGCCGTCTCCATTTTTATTTGAATCATAATATATGTTTCAAGTGATTGAACATAATCATTAAATAATTCTTTCATATTCTATTCTCCGGTTATTTTGTTTCTGACTGCCATGCCCAAGCATTATGATTATGAATGCTTTCTTGAGCTTCTACTTCTACCTCGTAAAAAGTAATTTTTTTATTATTTTTCAGAAGGCATATAACGTCCCTTAACACGTCTTCAACGAATTTGGGATTTTCGTATGCTTTTTCTGTTACGAATTTTTCATCATTCCTTTTTAATATTGAATAAATTTGGCTTGAACCGCAAGATTCAATTGCTTCAACCAAATCTTCTATCCAAATCATATCATTTTCATTATAACTTACTTTTACTTTAACCATTGTTCTTTGATTGTGTGCCGAATATTTTGATATTTCTTTAGAACAAGGGCAAAGAGTTGTTATGGGAACTTTTACACCGAGAATAAATTTATAATCATCCCCGTTTAAATCGCCTTGAAAAGAACAATCATATCCCACAGGAAATTCCATACCGCTTACGGGAGCTTTTTTGCTTATAAAGTATTTGAATTCAAACTTTACGTGTGAACATTGTGATTCAAGTTTCTTTTGAATGTCATAAAGCATTCCCTTTATGTCTATTCCCAATAGGTTTTTGCTTGAATAGTCGCTTAAAACTTCAATAAATCTTGACATGTGAGTTCCTCTGTAATGATGAGGAAGTGTCACACTCAGGCGAGCTTTAGCCGATACAATTTGACTATCTGCATTTTTTCGTTCAATAGTAAGAGGTACTTCAACACCGTTTACACCGACTTTTTGAATATCAATGCCTCTTTTATCATTTTGTTTTTGAACATCTTTCAATTGTGCATTAGTCATTGTTTTCTTCTAAAGACTCCAAATTATTGCTTTCCATAGCTAATAATAATTTTAAAGCAGCTATTCTTTGTGTCTTAGGAGATGATACTCTTAATAATTCTATAGCTTTCAACATAACAGGATCAGCATCGTACCAACGATTACCTTTTCCTGCAAATTGTTTCGTAATTTCATATATTCTTTCAATTACGTCTTGAGCAACCTGCTCTTGTAAAGAAATGATGAAGTCTGCAGCTGCATTCTTGTTATCATCAGTTTGTAATTTCAAAAGTTCAAGTGCTTCCTTTAATATCGGATCGCTATCATACCAACGTCTGTAATCTCCGGACATGTATACTCCTTATTTTTCTTGTAGTAATTTTATTATAACCTTTTTTGTGTCTTCAAAAACAGTTTCTATTGAATTGTTTGCATTTATTAACTTTATACGTTCGGGGTTTTCTTTTTGAAGAGCTAAATATCCCTGTCTGACTTGTTTGTGGAATATTATCCCTGCTGATTCCATTCTGTCTTTGTCGTCACCGACTCTGGTTTGTGCTGTTTCTGCCGAAACATCGAAATAAAGCGTTAAATCAGGTGAAAGTCCGTTAACGGCAATTTCGTTCAAATCCTTTAATAATTGAACATCCTGACCTCTTCCGTAGCCTTGGTATGCTATTGTGGAGTCAACATGTCTATCGCATAATACAATTTTACCTGCGGCAATTGCCGGTTTTATGAATGCTTCAACGTGTTGAGCTCTATCTGCAAGGAATAGGAACATTTCACACCTGTCTGCAACAAAACCTTCGTGGTGGAGAAGTATATCTCTTATCTTTTGACCGATATCTAATGCACCGGGTTCTCTTGTTGTAACTACGTTATATCCCTGCTCTTGAAGAAAATCTTTAACTTTATTTAGCTGAGTTGTTTTTCCGCAGCCGTCTGTGCCTTCAAATGTAATAAAAAGTCCTTTTTGCATTAAAGAATATCCCAGCCTGTATATTTTCTTAAAACTTTAGGTATTGTAACCGAACCGTCTTCGTTTTGGAAGTTTTCAAGAATAGCTGCAAATGTTCTTCCTACAGCCAAACCTGAGCCGTTTAAAGTATGTACGTATGCGGGTTTCCCTGTTTCTTTGCTTCTGTATCTTATATTTGCACGTCTTGCTTGGAAATCTCCAAAGTTAGAACAGCTTGAAATTTCTTTATAGTTGTTATAAGAAGGAAGCCATACTTCCAAATCATAGCATTTTCTTGCGGAAAATCCTATATCACCTGTTGAAAGAGCAACTCTTCTATATGGAAGTTCAAGCAGTTCAAGAACTCTTTCAGCATTTCTTGTAAGTTTTTCGTGTTCTTCAACACTGGTTTCAGGTGTGCAAAGCTTAACCAATTCTACTTTGTTAAATTGGTGCTGTCTTATCAATCCTCTTGTATCTTTGCCAGCAGAGCCTGCTTCACGTCTGAAACAAGGAGTGTATGCCGTCATATATTTAGGCAAATCTTCTTCATTTAAGATTTCGTTTTGATATATGTTTGTTACGGGAACTTCTGCCGTAGGAATCAAATATAAATCTTCTTCTTCGCATTTATACATATCCTGTGCAAATTTAGGAAGCTGTCCTGTTCCTGTCATAGCTGCAGAATTAACCATAACCGGAGGAAGAATTTCTTCATATCCGTGTTCTTGTGTATGAGTATCTAAGAAAAAGTTAATAATAGCACGTTCTAATTGCGCGCCTTTCCCTCTGTATAGTGAAAATCTTGATTGTGCAAGCTTTACGCCTCTTTCAAAATCAACGATATCTTTTGCAACACATATATCCCAGTGAGCTTTTTGTTCAAAAGATGTTTTACGAGGTTCTCCGACTCTTTTTATTTCTACATTATCATCTTCAGAAAGTCCTATAGGTGTGGTTTCATCGGGAATGTTCGGAGTAGAAAGTAATAAATTCTTTTGTTCCGCATCAAGTTGTTGTTCCTGTTCTTCAAGAGATTTTATTTCATCTCCCATTTCTTTTACTTGAGCTTGAATTTCATCTGTGTTTTGTCCTTGTTTTTTCAACATACCGATTTCTTGCGACATGTTTTTTCTTTTTGCTCTTAACTCATCAGCTTGAGTTTGAACTTTTCTTCTTTTTGAATCTATCTCCAATATACCGTCAATTGATAAGTTTGGGTTTCTTCTCTTTAATAATTCGTTTATTCTTTCGGGATTTTCTCTTATTAATTTGATATCTAACATAATTTTTACCTCGTATTATCAAATTTATTTTATTAAAAACACATTTAAATTAAAAGATTTTTTTTGATATAATAATTTTGAGGATTAGTATATGGCTGAAAAAAAGTATAAAAAAAGAATTTTATTTGTTGGTATGCCTGATATGGCGCTGGTTTGTCTCCAAAAATTAGCATCTAAGGGGATAAATATTGTAGGTGTTGTTCCTCCGTCAAAGGATGAACCTACAAATAAAAGTATGGTTGATGTGGCTCAAGACTTAGGTTTTGATATTATTGATTATAATAACAGTCTTAATGATAAAGGCTTTTTACAGAGAGTAAAAAATTTAAATGCCGATTTGGGAGTAGTTGCATCTTTTAATAAGAAGCTGCCCAAAGAACTTTTACAGCTTACAAAAGACGGTTTTATAAATTTGCATCCGTCGAAATTACCTGACTACAGAGGTGCAAATCCATATTCACATGTGATTATTAATGGAGAAGAAAAATCTGCGATTACACTTCATTATATGGATGAAAACTTTGATACCGGTGATATTATTTCTCAATATAATTTTAATTTGGATTTAAATGAAACAATGGGTACATTGTTCTACAGAACAAATCAAATGTGTGCATCAATGCTTTATGAAGCTTTAGACTATTATGAAACTAATGAATTTCCGAGACGTCCTCAGCCGGCAGGCGGTAATCATATAAAGGCGGATGCATTATCTTTTGAAAGAAAAAATACATTTATTGATTGGAAAAAATCCGCAGAAGAAATAGAAAGATTTATCAGAGCTTTAAATCCTTTTATAGGTGCTTTAACAATGTATAACGGAACTATTTTAAGAGTAAATTCCGCATATGTAATACAGAAAAAACATAATTTTGCACCGGGAACGATTGTTGATACGAAAAATTCTTTAAAAATAGCATGCGGGCAAGATATATTGGAACTTGATTCTATACAATACGGTGCATATTTTGTTTCTACGGGACGTGATTTTGTTGAAAGAATAAATCCTAAAAAGGGAGAAATATTGTACAGTGAATAAACTTCATTTTTTAACGGCAGGATTGCCGCTTTCTTCTGAGGGTAAAGGCTATAAAAAAGGTCTTGATATAATAAAAGATATGAATCTTGACGGTGTTGAGGTTGAGTTTGTTCACGGTGTAAGAATGAATGATGCAAATCAAAAACTGGTTAAAGAATTTGCTTCTGATGATAATCATAAAATAACCTGTCATGGTCCTTATTATATAAATCTTAATTCCCAAGAACCTGAAAAAATAGAAGCAAGCATAACCAGAATTCTTGAAACAGCCAGAATGGGGCAATTGATAGGTGCATACAGTATTACTTATCATGCCGCTTTTTATATGGGGCAAAATGCGGATGAAGTATACAATATAGTATATAAATCAATGGAAAAAATATGCTCTGAACTTGAAAGTGAGGGGAATAATATCTGGGTAAGACCTGAAACAACCGGTAAAGGCACTCAATGGGGAACTTTAGAAGAAATAGTTAAACTCTCCAAAAATTTCAAAAATGTTATGCCGTGTATAGATTTTGCACATGTTCATGCAAGAAATAACGGAATATATAATACATATGATGAATTCTCAAAAATGCTTGAATTCGTTGGTAAAGAGCTTGGAAACGATGCTCTCAATAATATGCATATGCACCTTGCAGGCATTGAGTACAGTGTGAAAGGCGAAAAAAATCATTTAATTCTTGAAGAAAGCGATATGAATTATAAAGACCTTTTAAAAGTGTTTAAAGCCTTTGATGTAAAGGGTGTATTGGTTTGTGAAAGTCCTAATATTGAAGGTGATACAAAACTTCTTAAAGATTATTATTTGAGCTTGTAATATGGATATTTTCTACGTTTATATTGATGATTGTGAACTAAAAGACAAATATAATATTCATCATACGGCAGGACGATATATTGTTGAATGTGCCGCGAAAATCTATGGAATTAAAAATTCTGAGCTTATAATTGTTAATAATAAGCCGAAATTCGAATTTGCGGATATTCAATTTAGTATTTCTCATTCTAAAAATATTGCTGCAGTATGTTTTGATGAAAACCCTGTCGGCTTAGATATTGAATATATAAAAAATAGAGATTATAAAGCGGTTGCAAAAAGAATGTCATTATTGCTTGAGAATGACTCTCTTGAGGGGTTTTATAAGGCTTGGACAGCATATGAAGCTGAATATAAACTCGGTGTAAAAGCATATGCAGTAAAAAGCCAAAGGTTTGAGGATAATTATATGATTTCAATTGCCTCAACAAAAGAAATAAAATCAATTAAATTCGATAGATTAGAATATTCTTGTTAATTATTCTTCGGGCAAGGTTTTATATCTCAAATTCAAATTATCCATTAAATCATAAATGGCATTTATATGGGTGTATAAATCTTCTACATTTCTGATATCTTTTATGTTTTTTGATTTATTGCCGATCTCAAATAAATCTTTTTTTGTTGCAACAGCAATAATAAGTTTATTATCAAAAAATGAACATTTGACATTTCTTGCCTTTAAAACATTTTGTAATTTAAACAATGCATCCCAAAATTCAGGAGTAATAATATCTTGAACTTCTTCATTTGAAGCGGTTGAATATACATTAAAATATTTTTTATAGAAGTTATTTAAAGGAAACGTTTTATATGCTTTAAAAAGAGCAGATATATATTTATTATCATTTCTAAATTGAAACATACCAAAAATAGTAGCTGTTATAATCAGAATTAATGAAATTATAAACATTGTATAATCTTGAATAGTAAATATAAGAATTAAACCTAAAATTAAGGTGAAACTAAACATTGAAAGTACATATAAAAGCCAATTATGAAAAGAATTTTTCAAAATCAGGCTTGTTTTTGATGCTATAATAGTATGTTCTGTAGAATTTAAGTAATAATCAAAAGCAAAAACTATTCCTTTGAACCCGTCTATATAATTATTTCTCAAGTTTTTATGAGTATCTATTTCCGCAACTTCAAAGTTGATTCCTTCATATTCACCGTAAAAAACGTCATCAAAATTCAACTTGTCAAAATCAACAAAAAGTTTACTTCTCTCAAGGGAATCTTGTGTGATCATTATTTTTCTTTCAGGATTCCAATTGATAAATGAAGTCCACTTAATATTTCCGTATAACTTTAATATTGGTTCTATTGCTGTAAATTTATATTCGATTTTTGTTCCTATATTGAGAAAATCTTTACTTAAAAAGAAAGACAATATAAAAAGTATTATTACCATTCCTAATGATATAAAAATCAAGGTTATTCTTTCTTCAGTATCTTCTGTGCCTATTGTAGTAAGAATACACGGTAAAACCAAAATGGAACCAAATAAACTAAATGAACCAAGAAAAAACTTTTTGAATTCTTTTTTGTCTTTACCCTTTTCTTTTCCTATTGCTTTTTGATGCGGAAGAACAGCATCTATATAAGTTCTATATACTTCGTCAATTGTTGGTCTTAAACTCATAAAATAATTCCCCTTTGCTTTTTAATATAACATATATTATGGCAAAAGGGGATTTATAATATAATGAAAAATTTTATGCAATTAAATTTACGGATTTAATATCGCCTAATTTTGTATATTCAACATCCATAACAGAAATATTTTTTGCGGAATTGACTATTTCTCTTGCATTTTGGTCGTGCAATCTCCAGGTGAAATCCATATCAATACCGGCAATTTTTTTGTCAGTGTAGTAGTCATGTGCATATTCTACTCTGTCACATGCTTCACGAAAAGATTTACTGTATGTTTTGCCTTCTTTTCCGCTAAAAATATAAGATTGATTTTCCAAATTAAAGGCAGGATAAGCATAAGCTTTGCCGTGTTTTGTGTCATTTATAATTGTTTTTACTTGTTTCCCAAGGTCAGTTTTATTTCTGCTATTAGCTATATGCGCAATTTGTTCTGCAGTGTTATATGGTGCATTAACTAATGTTACTTTCCCGAAACTAATTGTATTAACAGACATAATGATACCTTTCCGATTATTATTTGTAAGTAATAAAAAACGTAAAAATAAAATTTGCGGTATTTGAGTAGCGAAATTTTGGACGGCAGGTGTGCCGATATGCGAACGGAAAGAATTGTATGATAAGCACTGCCTGACACCATAAATTAATAAATATTGTATCGGAATGAGAAATATAATAAAATCATATTATCTGAAATAGTTAGCAGGTTTTATATGATTAAATTTGAAGCAGATAAAAATAAATGTATTAAGTGCGGTCTTTGTATTAAAGATTGTATTACAGGATGTATTGAAGCTGATAGCAATGGAATTCCGCAAATGACAGAAAAATCCCGTTGTATCAGCTGCCAGCATTGTTTTTGTATTTGTCCCAACGGGGCGATAACTTTTGATGGAAAGTTACCCGAAAATTCAGAGAGTGTAAATTATAATAATGTCTTATCAATAATAAAATCCCGAAGAAGCATCAGACAATATAAACAGGAAAATGTTTCGGAAGAAAAATTAAATAAATTAAAAGAAATGCTGCATTACATTCCAACCGGATGCAATTCTCATTCTCTGTTTTTCTCTATAGTGGAAGATAAAGCCGCAATGGACGAAATAAGAAATAAAGTAAATTATAAATTGCTCCATTCTGTTGCATATAATGCAATTTCTCCCGTGTTTAACAAATATTCCAAAATGAAAGATGCAATTAAACATGGTGAGGATGTTATATTCAGGGGTGCACCGCATATGATAGTTGTATCTTCACCAATAAAAGCTCCTTGTGCAGACATAGACCCGATTATTGCATTAAGTTATTTTGAACTTTATGCGCAAACACTCGGTATAGGCACTTGTTGGTGCGGATTTGCACAAATAGTTATAAAGTTATTTCCTGAAATTACTGATATTTTAAAAGTGCCTGATGGTTATGTGCCGGTTTATGCAATGCTTTTTGGCGAACCCGAGGTAAAATATCAACGTACAATCCAGCCAAAGCCGTATAAAATATGTTCAATAAAAGAGGCGGATAAAAGTTCATCCTCAAGCATTTTTGATACAACAAAACGTTTTATAACTAATTTTTTAAGATAATAAAATGTTAGAAGAATGTCGGGCTGTTTTTGACCTTCAGTTTTCACAAAAATAATAAAAAAGAGTGGGTTTAACTGTAAAACCCACTCTTTTTATTTATATGTTATTATTGTGCATTTTTGTTATTTTGTGCTTCTTTTTTTGCTTTATGGTTTCCGACAAGTTTCCCGATGCCGGCTCCTATTGCAGTTGAAACAGCTATTCCTCCTGCAAGCATCATTGCAACTTTGCTTTTTCCTAATCCTTCAACTAGTCCTTTAAAACTTTCAGCTACGGCTTTTTTACCAAAAAGACCAACCAAGGCACCAACTCCAAGTACTTTTGATGCAATGTCCATGCCAAATCCAATTTTAGCTCCTTTTGCTGTATAGTTTGTTTTTTTATCAACTTTATCTTCTTTAACAAATTCATCCGGTTTCTTTTTCATTGCATTTTTAATTGCTTTGGCTTCATCAGCAGCTTTTTTAATAGTTTCTATTGTTTGTTTTGCCATTTGATCAGCAATATCCGGAGTTGAACAACCGCCATTAGGTTTAAAATCTCCGAAGTTAGAATCTGCAGAAATACTCATAATTTACATTCCTTTCTTTTCCCATTGCAATTATATATTTATAAAAACAATTGAAGTTTAAGGATTGTTATTTTTTTATAACACTTTATAGTATCAATATTGTTTCCCATATATATCTTAAAAAAATATAGTTACATTGCTTTACAATATATTAATAGTTAACATGTTATGAGTGTATGTTAGGACTTGTTTGAATAATTATTTAAAAAGAAAAGATTTAGCTATTTGCTAAGTCTTTTTATTTATATGGTTTTAATTATTTTTTAGAAATAATATAAATCAAATGCCAGCCGTACTGAGTTTTAACCGGTTCTGAAACTTGACCGTTCGGAAGTTCAAAAGCTGCTTTTTCGAATTCCGGAACCATATCACCTCTGCCGAACCAGCCTAAAATACCGCCCGATGAACCTGACGGACATTTTGAATATTTCTTTGCCGCATTCATAAAATTATTAAATATTTCCTGCTGGTTTTGTCCTGCCAGTATTTCTTTTCTTATTTCAATAGCTTCCTGTTCTGTCGGAACAAGAATATGCATTGCTTGAACTTGTCTTACTGTATATGCTTCAGCTGTATTTGCAGTTATATTATTTACTTGTGTATTGATAAGACCGCTGCAGAAAAATGCAAATACCAATAAAGATAATGAAATTAATTTTTTCATTTTATGTCCCTTTCCTCTCTATTTATTCAAGTTTATAAATTGATTTTCTCTTGTAATAGCAACCATACCGGAACGTACAAGTTCTTTTACTCCCAATGGTTTTAATAGTGCCAGTATTGTTGTTACCTGCCTTGTATCTCCACTGAATTCCAGTGTGTATGTTTCTGTTGAAACATCAATAATTTTAGCTCCAAATATTTCTGCAATTCTCAATATCTCATTTCTCGCATCGTCTTTTGCTGTGACTTTACACAGGATGAGTTCTCTGTCTATACATTTTTCGGCAGATTTTGGTAATTCTACAACTTTAATTGTATTGATAAGTCTGTTCAACTGTTTACAAATTTGTTCGATTACTACGTCATCTCCGTTTGTTACTATTGTAATTCTTGAGAAAGAAGTATCTATTGTCGTTGCAACAGTTAAACTTTCAATATTAAATCCTCTTGTAGAGAATAAATCGCAAACGCTTGAAAGAATACCGGGTTCATTTTTTACTAAAACAGAAATTGTATGTTTCATTATTCACCCTTCCCTTCGTCTGTTGAGTTATTTGATAAAATAACTTCATTTAACGGTTGACCTGCAAGAACCCACGGATAAACCATTTCATAAGGCTCTACGATGAAGTCAATTATAACAGGTCCGTCATATGAAATGGCTTTATCTAATGCTTCATCTATTTGCGATTCTTCCGTAACACGTATTCCTAATATCCCGTATGCATCTGCAAGTTTAACATAGTCGGGAGAAGTAATAGGTGTTTGAGAATAATGTTTATCAAACAATTTTTCTTGCCATTGTCTTACCATACCCAAGTATCCGTTATTTATTACGGCAATTTTAACGGGAATTTTATAGTCAACGCAAGTCATAAGTTCTTGAATATTCATTTGTATGCTTCCGTCGCCTGCAATGTCAATTACAAGTTTATCGGGTGCTGCAATTTGAGCACCGATTGCAGCAGGGAATCCAAAGCCCATTGTTCCCAGTCCGCCGGATGTAATTAATTGGCGAGGTTTATTGAATTTGTATAATTGAGCTGTCCACATTTGATGCTGCCCGACTTCGGTTGCTATAATAGCATCTTTATCTTTTGTTTTCTCATATATTTTGCTTATTACGGTTTGAGGATGTAATTTTGCATCAGGAATAGCAAAAACAGGTCTGTTATCTTTCCAAGAGCCTATTTGCTTAATCCATAGTTTTCTCATTTGTTCATCATATGAATATTTACCTGAAGCATATTCATGAAGCATAACATTTAATACGTTCTTTGCATCACCTACAACAGGAATATCCACGTGTACGTTCTTACTTATTGAACAAGGGTCGATATCAACGTGAATAACTTGCGCATCCTTGCAAAAACGTTTTAAACATCCTGTAATTCTGTCATTAAATCTTGTTCCTACTGCAAATAAAACATCACAGTTACTTACTGCTAAATTCGCCCAGTAATTACCATGCATACCCAACATTCCTAAAGATAATTCATCATCTTGAGGAAATGTACCTATTCCCATTAAAGTTGTTGCAACAGGAATATTCAATTTTTTTGCTATTTCTCTTATTTCCTGCCAGGCTTCTGAATGAATTATGCCGCCGCCTGAAATAATTACAGGTCTTTGTGCTTCACACAAAAGCTTTAAAGCACGTCTGCACTGTATCGGATGACCTTCATAAGTCGGATTATATCCCGGTAAATTGAGTTTCTCAGGGTATTCATAATCCATTTTTGCTGTCAGAATATCCTTTGGTAAAGAAACTACAACCGGACCCGGACGTCCTGTTTGAGCAATATGAAACGATTCTTTTATTATTCTGGGTAATTCGCTTATATTTTTAACCAGATAATTGTGCTTACAGCAAGTACGTGTGATGCCGACAATATCTGCTTCCTGAAAAGCATCGTTGCCTATTAATTTTGAATCAACTTGCCCTGTGAAAACTACTAACGGGTAACTGTCATAATATGCATTAGTAATACCCGTTACGGCATTACAAGCTCCGGGGCCTGATGTTACAAGAACAACACCCGGTTTTCCTGTTACTCTGGCATAACCTTCTGCTGCATGAACCGCAGCTTGTTCATGTCTTACAAGATAGTGTTTTATCTCTTTGCATTTATATAATTCATCATAAATATGAAGAATAACTCCGCCGGGATATCCGAATATTTTATCTACACCTTCTTTTATAAGACATTCGATAAATATTCTGGCGCCTGTCATTTTTTCTGTTTTATTTATTTGCTCGGAAACCATGTTTTTCTCCGTTTTGTAAAACTCTAATACGATTTTAAATAAAAAATTAACTTTATAGCCAATAATTATAATAAATTTTAGCTTAAGAAAATTTTAAGTGCAAATATTTTCGTTTTTAGATAACCTTTTATTAATTTTTTGCAAAAGTTGACTACTCTTTTATTAAGTTTTACACTTGAGATAAGCCGTTACGAGTTAAAATGTTAGAAAAGAGGTAATTATGGCAAAAATTTATTACGCAGCAGACTGTAATTTAAATCTTTTGAAAGGGAAAACAGTTGCTATTATAGGTTATGGAAGCCAAGGTCATGCTCATGCCTTAAACTTACATGAAAGCGGAATTAATGTAGTTGTAGGTCTATATAAAGGTTCTAAATCATGGGCAAAAGCGGAAACAGCAGGATTAAAGGTTGCAACTGTTGATGAAGCATCTAAAATGGCTGATTTTATTATGATTTTATTACCTGATGAAAAACAGGCAGATATATATAAATCACAAATTGCACCAAATTTAACAGCAGGAAAAACATTGGCATTTGCTCACGGATTTAATATTCACTTTAATCAAATAGTTCCTCCTGGTGATGTTGATGTTGTTATGATTGCTCCAAAAGGCCCCGGACATACTGTAAGAAGTGAATATGTTGAAGGTAAGGGAGTTCCTTGTTTAGTTGCTGTTCAACAAAATGCATCAGGTAAGGCTATGGAAAATGCACTGGCATATGCAGCAGGTATTGGCGGTGCAAGAGCAGGTGTTCTTGAAACAACATTCAGACAAGAAACAGAAACTGACTTATTTGGCGAACAAGCAGTACTTTGCGGCGGTGTTACAGCTTTAATGCAAGCAGGTTTTGAAACACTTGTTGAAGCTGGTTATGACCCTCAAAATGCTTATTTTGAATGTATCCACGAAATGAAATTAATTGTTGACCTTATTTATCAGGGCGGTTTCTCAAGAATGAGATATTCAATTTCAGATACTGCTGAATTTGGCGATTATGAAACAGGTAAACGCTTAATTACAGACGAAACAAAAAAAGAAATGAAACAAATTCTAAAAGAAATCCAAGACGGTACATTCGCAGGTAAATGGATTACTGAAAATAAAGCTGCAGGCAGAGCTCATTTCTTGGCAGCAAGAAAAGTTCATGCAGAACATCAATTAGAACAAGTCGGCAGAGAACTCAGAAAAATGTATTCTTGGAACGACGAAAAATAATTTTTCTTATTTATATTAAAAAGAGAGCCAATCGGCTCTCTTTTTTATTTGAATGTTAATATATCGTTTGAATTTTTATCTTCAAAAATTTTTCTTATTTCATTTGATTCATTGCAATGTAAGGTTTTTTCTCTTATTTTCCCAAATATTAAATTTGATGCATAATCTATAATTTCTTCAAGTCCGCCACCCATATTAACAGACATTTCCTTGTCTTTTTGATTTCCAAATCCTCTATATTTTGTTTCTGTTGAAAATTTATTTTTATTAAGTTTAAATACATTCAGTTCTTTATCTGCAAATACAACCTTTGCGCGGCGATTGGAACATTTTTTATCCGGATATATATAAATATCAATACCTCTATTATTACATATTTCTGTTATATCTGTTGTGCAATAAAGAGTTTTGACTAAGTGTTTTACATCATCGTCTACTAAAGAAGGCATATTTTGTCTTGAAAGATATATACTCTTAAAGTTTTGACTGCAGTTTGCAATAGGTGAAATTTTCATATTTTACACACTTTTTTATTAGATTATATGGTATTTTTGTAAAAACTCAAAATAAAAATAATTTGCTTGACATATTATAGACAAATGTCTATAATATAAATATGCTTACTGAAAAACAAAAAACATTCTTTGAAAAGTTAAAAGAATTATACGGGCAGGAAGTCCTTCCCAGCTTTGAAATCATTGCTAAGGATTTTGGTTTTAAACATAAAAATTCAATCTGGCAGTATTTTAATAAGCTAAAGGAAGAAAATCTTATTTTTGAAAGAAATAATCGCTTTTATATAAATAAAGATTTATTCGGTGCGGTGTTATTCTCTTCTGTAGTAAAAGCAGGGTTTGCCTCCGTTGCGGATGATTATGTTGAAAAAAGAGTATCTTTAGATGATGCATTTGATATCAACAGTCCTTCAACTTTTTTGTTTACTGTATCCGGCGACTCTATGATAGATTTGGGTATTTATGAGGGCGATAAGGTTATAGTTCAAAAAACAAATACGGCGAAAGACGGCGATATTGTAATTGCATTTATAGATGGCGGTTATACTCTAAAAACGTATAGAAACAGAAAAGGAACGGTTTATTTAGAACCTGCAAATTCAAATTATCCTAATTTATACCCGAAAGAACAGCTTGTTATATTTGGTGTTGCACAGGGTATTGTAAGAAAATTTTAAATTATTCAAATATACACAATTATTCTTCTAAATGCGGGGACTCCTCCCTTCAAATCCCCGCAGATTTTTCTTAAAGGTTAATTATGAAACAAAAAATAATAGCATTGGTTGACGGAAATAATTTTTTTGCAAGCTGTGAAGTGCTTATGAACCCTTCTTTAAAAGGGAAACCGGTTTGTGTATTGAGTAATAATGACGGATGTGTTATAGCTCGTTCTAATGAGGCAAAAAAACTTGGAATAACAATGGGAATTCCTTATTTTATGGCAAAAAGGGATTTTCCTCAGGCAATTTATCTTAGTGCTGATTTTGCTCTTTATCATAATTTGTCACAGCGCATGTTTTCTTTCTTAAAAAATTATTCGGATAAAATAGATATTTATTCTATAGATGAAGCTTTTATGGATATAACGGGACTTGATAAATTATTGAATTTATCTTTTGTCGAAATTGCCGATAAAATAAAAAATGACATAGAAAAAAATCTTGGTATTTCTGTTTCTGTCGGGATTTCAACCTCAAAGGTTCTGGCTAAAACGGCAGCTTATAAAGCTAAAAAATTAAGCGGGATTTATTTTATCTCAAAAGAAATGATAGCTTCTGAGCTCAAAGATTTACCTGTAGAAGAAATTTGGGGAATAGGCAGAAATATATCAAGAAGCTTAAAAGCCTGCGGTATTTTTTATGCTGTTCAAATTTTGCAAAAAGATGATGAATTTTTTAAATGTAAATTCGGTAAAAAAGGACTGGAGCTTAAATATGAGTTAATGGGTGAAAGTGTTATTCCCTTGACAGGAGTCGCGGAGAAACCAAAATCTATCCAAAGAACTCGTGCTTTCCCTGATTTCTCTTCCGATAAAAATTATATAATGACCGAATTGGAGTTTCATTTGCATAATGTTTGTAAAAAACTGCGAGAAAATCAGCAAAAGGCTTCTTTATTGTATGTTATGCTCAGAACTAAGGATTTTAAAGTATTTGTTCGGGAATGCAAACTTGAAGCTGAATCGGATTCGGAAATTATACTTATGAAATATGTTAAATTAATGTTTACCGAAATGTTTACGAATGATATTATTTATCGTGCTTCAGGAATTTATGTTTCGGGTTTGAAAGATATTTCTACCGGTCAGATGGAGTTATTTGTTGATAAAAATTCGGAAAAGAATTCTAATCTGGTAAATACATTGGATAAAATAGAAGAGAAATACGGGAAAGGTTCTATATCAGTGGGTACACTCGGTATAAAATCCGTGCAAAATATTCATAAACGGCGAAAAATGGAGAAGGAATAATTATTTATACAGAAGGATATAATTTTTTTTGTACAACATGTGCTAAAATATTATATAATTATGTTAATAATTACTGAACGTATATTATAGAGGTTTTTATAATGAAAAAAATCATTACGATAATTGCAATATTTTGTTTTTTTGCAGGATTAAATATTGATGCCGCTACTACAACTCCCGTAAAAAAACCGGCAGTACCGGCTGCAAAAACGGTTACAAATCCTATAACTTCCGCATATACTAATGTCTCTCCATTGGATGTTGTTAGTGCGCCAAGCAAATATTTGAATAAAAATATTTCTTTTACTGCGGAATTTGTTGCATTTACTTCCTTAGGACTGGATTATAAGCCTGCATTTAAAGATGGTACAAAATATATCGGTATTCTTATAAAAAGACCGGATGTTACAAATCATACAATACCGTTATCGGAGATGAAAATTTTTGTAACAAGAGCATTAGCAGAGAAGAATGTTGATATAGAAGCAGGAGATAAAATAAAAATAGAAGGAACAGTATTTTCTGCAGCATTAGGTGATCCTTGGGTTGATGCAAAAACATTTACAATGCTTACTCATAAAGCAAAAACTAACGAAAATAAATAAAAATTTTATCAGGAGATAGTAGTGAAGGATAATAAAAAAGTATATTTAACCGTACACGGTCATTTTTACCAACCGCCGAGAGAAAATCCTTGGTTGGAAACCATAGAAATACAAGACAGCGCAAATCCTTTTCACGATTGGAATGAAAGAGTTTCTGCCGAATGCTATACTCCGAATTCTGTTTCAAAGATAGTTACGCAGGAAAACAGAATTTTGGATATCGTAAATAACTATTCTTATATCAGTTTTAACTTTGGACCTACACTTCTTTCTTGGATGGAAAAGTATACTCCGCGCTCATATCAAAGAATTATTCAGGCTGATATTGACAGTATATCAATGAATAACGGACATGGTAATGCAATTGCGCAAGTTTATAACCATATTATAATGCCTCTTGCAAACGAAAGAGATAAGTATACTGAAATAATATGGGGAATTAAAGATTTTCAATACCGTTTCGGAAGGAAACCCGAAGGAATGTGGCTCGCCGAAACAGCCTGTGACAGAGAAACTCTGGAATCTCTTATTGATTGCGGTATTAAATTTACGATATTATCTCCACATCAGGCTAAATGCGTAAGAAAGCTTGGTTCTGACGATGAATGGCAGGATGTAAGCTGGGGTAATATTGATCCTGCAAGAGCATACAGATTCTATCATAGTAAGGATAAAACAAAATATTTGGATTTATTTTTCTATGACGGTTCTATATCAAAGTCAGTTGCGTTTGATGAACTTTTAACTGACGGAAACAAATTTATATCAAGGTTAAAAGATGGTGTTTCAGACCAAAGAGATTATGATCAGTTGGTTAATATTGCAACCGATGGTGAAAGCTATGGTCATCATACTAAATTTGGTGATATGGCTCTATCATATATTCTGAAAATCAGAACCAAAAGCGAAGGTTTTATTGTTACAAACTATGGTAATTATTTAGAACTTGTGCCGCCTGTTTATGAAGCTGATATAAAAGATGTTTCTTCTTGGAGTTGTGCTCATGGTGTCGGCAGATGGTGCGATGATTGCGGATGTTCAACAGGCGGACAATACGGCTGGAATCAAAAATGGAGAAAACCTTTACGTGAAGCATTGGATTATGTTAGAGATGAACTCGTAAAAATATTTGAAACAAATGCTTCCAAGTATTTTAAAAATATATGGGATGCTCGTAATGACTATATTTCCGTTATTTTAGACAGAGATAAAACCTCTATAAATAAGTTTATAGAAACACACCAAAAGTACAAACTTGAACAGCAAGATATAGTAAATGCTCTAAAATTAATGGAAATGCAGCGTCAAGCATTATTGATGTATACAAGCTGCGGATGGTTCTTTGCTGAAATATCCGGTATTGAAACAACTCAGATAATGAAATATGCAGCAAGAGCAATGCAGCTGGCTTCTTCTTATACAGATAAAGACATCGAAACAGGCTTTAAAGCAATATTGTCAAGAGCAAAGAGTAATATAACAGGATTTGGCAGCGGAGAAGATGTTTATGATAAATTTGTAAAACCGTCAGTTGTTTCAATGAAGCAAATAGCTGCTTTATGGGCAATATCTTCTTCTCAAACCAAATACGAAGATAATTCATCTTTATATTGTTATAATATCAAAAAGCATTATTATAAGCATTCATCTAAGGGGGCAACATCCTTTACTGCAGGACGAATTGAAATAGAATCTCAAATAACTCTTGAAAAATCAGATTTCTTCTTCGCTTCTCTGCAATTCCCCGAAGGTGATTTTCATTGCGCCATAAAGAAATTTGATGAATCCGACAATATATCGGAATTGTCAAAAAAATTAGTTGATATATATTTAAATAAACCGACTACCGAGATAATAAGAATGCTCGATAGTGTATTCGGTAACGAATATTATACATTGAGAGATTTATTGATAGAGGATAGAAGCAATATTCTTCTTACCGCATTAAAAGGCAAAATGAGAAAATTCTCGGATATATACAGAGATGTTTATAATGACGGTAAAAGTTCTATTTTGCAGTTAATTTCTCTCGGAATTAATGTTCCGCAGGAATATAAACTGGCTGCACAATATACTTTATCTCACGATTTTAATGATGTTTTTTCTAAATCAGTAAATATAAGTGATGAGAATACAATTCAACAGGCACTTGAAATAATAAATGAAGCAAATGATTTTCAGGTAAAAATAAATAAAAAACCGACAGAAAACATATTCTCTGAGGAAATACAAAAGGCTATATATGATTTTGCAAAGAATTTTGAAATTCACAGACTTGAAAAAACTATTAAACTGTTTGAGAATGCAGGAAAATTGCAGTTAAAAGTCGATATAGCGGAAGCTCAGAACTTGTATTTTAACAAGATTTATACAAACTTCACTGCACTTTTAGATGCAGCATTAGATTCTAATGAAAATATGGAAGAAGTCAGAGATTTCTTATTCTCAATACTTGTTTTAGGTGAGTATTTGAATATCAATACTGATTTTTATAAATCATCCATATTAAAATTAACAGCAAACAGGATTGATATTACAAATTAAGCAATATTTTTGCAACTTCACTAACGTGAACTCTTAAGTTAATAAAATCGGAATTGTTGTATATAACGAAATCTGACTTTTTAATTTTTTCATCTTCAGGGAATTGAGAAGCCATACGAGCTCTTGCATACTTTTCGGAATAATTATTGCGTTTCATCAGTCTTTGTAATCGAATATCTTCATCAGCAGATATAAAAATAATTTTATCGAACATTTTTTCTTGGTGTATTTCAAACAGTAACGGTACTGATACAAATACTACTTTTTGATTTTCATTTTGATTAAAAAAATCCTGAATTTTTGCTATTATGCGTTTATGTAAAATTGCTTCCAGTTGGGCTTTTTTTGCATTGTCAGAGAACACAACTTTCCCCAATTTTGCTCTTGAAATACAATCATCTTCGTCAAGAATATCATCTGTTATGAATGTTTCTTTTATTTCTTGTATTGCGGATAAATCGGTTAAAAGGATAAAATGATTTATCTTATCTGTATCGGCGACTTTAAAGCCCATAGATAATAATATTTTTTCTACTTGTGATTTTCCGCTTGCGATATTTCCTGTTATTGCAACTTTAATCATAATCCCTCACGGTTAAGATTTTACAATATTTTTTTAAAATGTTCAAATTAATTTGTAAGGCATGCTTGACAAAATGTTAGGTGTGACTTACAATTTTTTTAACGGAAAGATAGAACATGGACAAAAATTTAAGTGCAAGTTTAGAAGATTATTTAGAATTAATATGTAATTTACTTGAAGTAAGTGAAAATGTAAAAGCAGTTGAAATTGCAAAAAGAATGAACATTTCAAGGGCATCTGTTTCAGAAGCATTGTCAAAACTTGCTGAAAGAAAACTTATTATTTATGAAGGTCATAAAGGGATAATGATTACTCCCGAAGGCTTAAAAAAAGCCAAAAGTGTTATAAAAAGGCATAAGACTTTTACTGCTTTTTTTGAAAAAACATTGGGACTTGATAAAAAAGAAGCAGAGGAAAATGCCTGTAAAATCGAACATGTAATAAGCGAAAAATTATTTAGCCGAATTCAAAATTTTCATAAATGCTGCACAAAAAATCAAGAGTTCATAAATGAGTTTAAGAAAGGATATATGAACACAAAAGCTGATGAATAAAATACAAGCTATAGGAAAATTTTTAGACCAGCCGATATTAGTATCAAAATTTCAAAAAGTAGTTCCTGCAATGCTCGCCGCCGGCGGTGTTGCATTTGTTACAGCCGATGCTATGCGTGAAGAAAAAGGTAAAAGAGCAAAACGAGCATTAAAATCCGGAATTACAATGGGTGTTACTATTGCTTCCGCATTGGCTGCTCCTCATATTGCTTCTAAAGTTGCGAATAGACCTCTGCCTTTATGTATTGATAAAATAAAAGCTAATAATAATCAATTAGTTGATACTTTTATAAAAACTCAGAAACCGGATAAAAACATAGAAAGAATACTTCAAGAAAGTAAAGAAAAAGTATTAAAGCTTTCATATGTCGCAACCTTGTTTAATAAATTGGGAAAAAAGCAAAGCGGCAGAGAATTTTTGGAAAAACTTATTCCTTCACCGCAGAATATCAGTGCTAAAGATATTTTTTCAGAAATAGGATATTTATCTGTATATGGTGCTGTTCCTGTAGTTGGAGGTATTGCAGGTGGTATTTTATCTGACAGAGTTACAGATAAAAAGCATTGGAAAGAAAAAATTCCGAATAAAATAAAAGAAGGTTCGTATCAGTATCTCGCAAATATTTTTATGTGTAATGTCGGTGCAGGTATTGCTTTAGGACTATTGGAAAAAGCAGGAATTCAATCTAAAGGTGCAAGGGCTATAGGCATGACTGCCGGAATAATATTAACAGGAATTATAGGTGGCAGTAAAATCGCAAATATAATAGGAAACAGAGTCATAGAACCATTGTGTAATAAAAAAACAAAAAATTTAGAAAACGAAGTATATCAGGATATTTTAGATATAGATTTCTTGAATAAGGAAAAGGAAAATATTTATTTTAAGAGAGAATATTCGAAAAAAGTTAAAGCTGAAAAAGAAAGAACTCCTGAGGTTCTGGATATAGGACTACATACAGATGATATTGCAACAGTTTCTTTATTGTCAGGATTAAAATGGATAGAACCTGCATTGCCTATGATGTATACAGTATCAGGATACAGAGCCGGAATAGGGTATAGAAATTGAAAATCTTAATTTCCTTTTTGTTTAACGGTCCAAATTGAAAAATTTGGATTTTTTTTATACTTCTTTAGATAACGTAAAATAGCCGATATTTATCCTATTGTCTTTGCGCAAAAAGAGTGAACGTGTTTTATTAGCAAAAAAAAGAGGAGCATTTGCTCCTCTTTTTTATATCTTTTTTTACGATTATAAAATGTTTGATGTAACCGTAAAGTGGAATCTGCAGTTCGTCGTATCTCTGGCTCCTGCATAGTTTCTTGTTGCTTTACCAATCGGGAAGCCCCAATACATGTTAGCAGATATATATTTTGTTAATTTAACAACGATACCAGGACCTGCGCTCATTAAGTAATCTGTTCTTCCGTTTGGATAATTGCCCCAGCTGTCGCCTTGATATCTGTTGCCTAACCAACCGAAATCATAGAATCCTGCAAGTTGGATAGAATCACTGATAAATCCATATTTTTCAGGTAATAAAGCTTTTAAACCCGGAATCGGAGCTCTGTATTCAAAGCTTGCAGTAACACCGTAGTCGCCGATGTAGTAACCTTCGTCATAACCTCTAACTGAAGATATACCGCCAACTTGGAATGCTTCAGATGCAAACATATGTCTGTTTGCATATTGTCCGTTAACTTGTAAAATAGCTAATTGGTTGTATGGTAATACTTGTAAACGAGCAAGTCCTGCATTTAATTTAACAAAGCTGTTGCTTGGTTTTGACTTGTTCATTCTGTAGTCAGAAGCATCAATCGGAATACCGCCGGCTACACTACCTGTAATTAACCATCTTCCGTAGTTATCATCTTTAACATCCGTTAAAGTACCTCTGAGTACTCTTGAACGATATCTGTTATGATAATCCAATACTTTTGATTTTGTTGTTGTGTCTCTCCAGTCAAATGTGATATCACCGTATAATCTGTAGTCTGAGCCTTTAGCTAATCTTCTTGATACACCAACAAAGTAGTCATGTGAATCACCTTTAAGACCAAGAGGTTTTAAAGCATTTCTTAAACTAACATGTGAGTATGAATAACCAAGATTTAATCTTGTATCATTTTTTGCAATAGGTAATGAATACATACCGCCTGCTCCAAGTGAATGCTTAGAAACTGCTAATGTACCCATTAATGTATCACCATGACCTGTTACATCATGAAGACCTGCATATATAACACCTCTTTGTGTACCGATAGCATCTCTGCCTTGGTTATCATATCTTAAGTCTAAGTTTAACGGGAATCTGTCTTTTACATCCAATGTAACATCTGAATATTCTTCAGATTCTTCATTATCTGCAAAAGATACTTTACCTTGCATATATTCTTCTGTGTTCATATCTGTTAAGGCATTACGAACGTCTTTTACGTTTAATACTTTTCCCGGAGCAATATTATTATCAATTAAGTAATGTTTATTTAAGTATGAAGATCTTTCCCATTTGCCGGGGTTGATTTCTATGTTACCGTATTTACCTTCTAAAACTTTAATTTCAACTTTTCCGTTTTGAACTTTTTGCGGAGGTAAATAAGCTATTGTTGAAACATAACCTTTAGCTTGATAGTAGTCTGTAATATCATTAGCAGACATAATCAAATCGTTGATAGTAACATCCTGACCGATTTTGAAATCAACCAATCTCATTAATACATATGTCGGAAATACAGTGTTACCTGTGATTTGAATGTCTTTTAATTTAAAAGAAACTTGCTCTGTATTGAGAAGATCCATCTTTTGACGAACTTCTTCTTCAACAATCGCAGGATCTTTTGAAGCTTCGTACTTAGTTTTAGCTTGATATTGTCTGCCTTGAATAAGGTTAGAGTTGTCAAGCAAACCGGGGTCATATCCAGAGCTTGCAGGGTTTGCCGCCGGTTCAAATGCCATTGCACAACTTCCTATTAGAGTTGCTAAGCATAAGAAAGATGTTTTAATCAATTTGTTTTTCATTTGTTCCACTCTCTATATAATTATTATTCAAATACTACATAACAGTTTAATTATACTACATTATATTATAAACGAAAAATAAATATACATAGTAAATTATAATTTTTTGTTAATAAATATACATAATTCAAATGTATGAAATCCGAATAACATATTTTTTGCTACTTTTTAGACTATAATTAAAATTCTTAAAAAAATTAACATATATATATTATTTCTTATTAATATATATTCACTATATTTTTTTGTAAAATTATGTTTAAGCTTTCTTTACATTTTTTTTTCTTTTAGCAAATAATTTTTTGAGGGATTTTCAAACATACGTAAACATGTCTAATAAACATGAGAGAGTTAGTTAAAGTTCATATATCAGAGAATGGAGAGAACAAATATGAAAAAACTATTAAGTACAGCTGTTGCAGCAGGTTTAATTGCTTCTACATCATTAATGCCTATTGCATATGCTGATGTTACAGCTAAAACACTTCCGTCTTTAAGAAGTGCATCTAATGCTGATGTTACTACACCATCAACTGCAAAAATGAACATCCAAATTAAAGGTGGTCAAGGCGGTGTTGGTACATTAAATTGGAATTCATATAACATAGGTAAAAATGCTCATGTTAATTATGAATTTTCTGCTCATAATCAAACTGCTGTAAACAAAGTTGATGCTTCCGGCGGTTTATCACAAATTTATGGTAAAATTACAAACTCAGGCTGCTTGAATTGCGGTTATGAAGGTACAGGTAAAGTTATCTTAATGAACCCGAACGGTGTTTTATTTGGTGATGGTGCTAACGTAAATGTTAACTCATTTACCGTTTCTACAATGAACGGTACTTTTGATAAATCATCTAATAAACTTTCTTTAACAAAAGGTGCTAATCAAAGTGATTTTGGTATTGTCGTTCAAGACGGTGCAAAAATCTATGGTGATAAAAACGTAGCATTTGCTTCAAATAATATTACTCTTTATAACGGATCAAAAATTTCAACAAATGTTGGAAATAACGTAGGCGATTATGCATACGGTAAAGTAAAATTAGTTACTGCAGATGGTGTAAACTTTGAATACTATAACAACGGTGCAGTAAAAGAAATAACAGGACTTCAAACTTCTCCTGACAAAATGTATTTATCTGTAAACGGTAATATCCAATCAGGTAACATTGATATCCGAAACTGGTCAACAAATTCAGATGCTGAAATTAACTTAAACGGTGCTACATTAAAAGCAACAAAAGCTGTTCAAGGTAATGACGGTAACATCTGGTTAACAGCTCCAAACAGAATCATCAATGAACATTCAAAAATCACAACAGTAAATGCAACAGGTGCTGAAAATGTTGAAGGTGGTAACGTAAGAGCTTTAGCAGGTCAAAAACTTTCTTTCGGTACAAATGATATCGATGCAGTAGGTAATGTTGATCTTATTTCTCAAAGCTATGATGCAGTTCTTGATAAATCAACAGTTGATACAGCAAAAGATGTTAACGTTACAGCAGGTAATGTTGCAGCTGTTCAAAACGGTACAATTATTAATGCTAAAAATATTACTGTTAACGGAGCAGGCAGAGCTCAAGTTAATTCATCAACATTAAATGCTTCAAATGATGTAAATGTTATATCAGCAGGCGATATAGCTTGGGTTGATAAATCAACATTAAAAGCAGGCAGAGATGTTAATGTTAAAGCTACTAACGGCTACTTGATGATAAATGACTCAAACTTAACAGCAAAAAGAAATGTTAACTTAACCGCAAAAGATGATATAACAACTGAAGATTTAACAGGTTCAACATTTAAAGCTGATAAAAATGTTGCATTAGAATCTACAGCAGAAAGCATTGTTTTAACAGATTTAACTCAATTCCAACCAAAAGAAAAATTAGATCTTAAAGCTGCTAAAAATGTAGAAATTAACTATGCTAATGATTTAACAACACAAAACATGAACCTTACTGCAGGAAAAGATATAAAATTAACTTCTTCTGAAGGTAATGTAACTGTTAAAAATACAACAAATTTCGTAAAAGCAGAAAGAATTTATATTCAAGGTAAACAAGATGTTAAAACATCAGGTACTGTTGATATGAAAAATATTCAAACAAATATCAAAGCAGGCAGAGATGTTGATGTTAACCTTACTAATGTAAGCGACAGACAAAAAGGTATAATTGCTGAAGCAGGCAATAATATGAAAATTACAACAAATAATACATTATCAGTATCAAGCTTGATTTCCGGCAATGATATGACAATTACAGCTCCAAAAGTAATTGCAGGTCTTCCTTATACAGATAAACAAAAATTACCGGGTGATCCTAACACAGAACGTTCATATATTGAAGTTGGCGGTGAATTTACTTCAAATGTAACAACTGATAACTATGAAATTACTGAATCAGGTGAATTAACACCGGATGGTAACTATAACAAAAAACACCATATTCAATATGGTCCAGATGAAAAAATCTTATTAGTTAACAAAAGACCTGTAGACAACCAAGTTACAGATCCTAATTTACCTGATAATGATAATGGTGACGATGTTGACGTTATAAAACCGGGACAAAGACCTACACCTTCACAACCATCAAATCCGGATCCTTCAAATCCAGATCCTTCAAATCCGGATCCGTCAAACCCTGATCCGTCAAACCCTGATCCATCAAATCCGGATCCTTCAAATCCTGATCCGACATGTGATGGTGATCCGGCTCAAGGAGATAATGTACACGGTGAAGATGCACCTATCTTATCTTCAGTAAGCAGATATGCTTCAAATGCATTATCAAACAGAAACTAATAATTAGTTATTTATAGAAGGGAGATATATTTTATCTCCCTTCTATATCCATTTTAATGTAAAGTTTTTTTAACAAAAACCGTAAATTTTTCAAAAAAAATCAGACTTAATTTCTTGTGTATAGTATAACTTTATATGTAATTATATATTCGAAGAGAGTTTATTTAATTCAAAAAAAGTAAAAGTAAAAATCCTAACACCGTTAAGGTGATAAATTACGGTGAAAAAAGAATAAAGTAAAAATATATAGCTGGATGTAGCAACTTTTTTTTTTAGGATGTTTAAAGCAAGTACAACAATCAAAATAAGCATGGAAAATAAAGGAAAGAAGAACATGAAAAAACTATTAAGCACAACAATAGCAGTTGGACTCTTTACCTCAATGACAATCACCCCTGTATTTGCCGATGTTGCAGCAAATGCATTACCAAAATTAAATACGAAAACAAATGCAGAAGTTTCAACAACCGGTTCAAGAATGGACATTAAAATTGGAAATGGCGACCAGGGCGGTGTTGGTACATTGAATTGGAAATCATTTAACGTAGGTAAAGATGCTCACGTTAATTACGAATTCTCAGCTCATAACCAAACTGCAGTTAATAAAGTAGACGCAGCTGGCGGTTTATCTCAAATCTATGGTAAAATCACAGATTCAGGCTGTATGAATTGCGGATACGAAGGTTCAGGTAAAATTATATTAATGAACCCAAATGGTGTATTATTCGGTGACGGTGCTAGCGTTAACGTTAACTCATTCACTGTTTCTACATTGAATGGTACTTTCAACAAAGATAAAAATATTATGGAATTTACAAAAGATTCTAACCAATCTAATGAAGGTATCACTGTTGCAAAGGGTGCTGAGATCTATGGTGACAAAAACGTAGCATTTGCAACAAATAATATCAATGTTTACAACGGCTCAAAAATTTCTACAAATATTCGTAACAATGTTGGCGATACAGCATATGGTAAAGTTAAATTAGTTACTGCTGACGGTGTAAATTTTGAATATTATAATAACGGTGCAATTAAAGAAGTTAAAGATTTAGTTGTATCAAATGATAAAATGTATATCGCTTTAAATGGTGATGTAAATTCAGGTCATATAGACGTAAGAAACTGGTCAGCATACGATAACGGTGTTGAAGACAGAAGTGAAATTAACTTAAATGGTGCTACATTAAAAGCTACAAAAGCTGTAAAAGGTAATGACGGTAACATTTGGTTAACTTCAGTAAATTCTATTGTTTCTGAAAACTCTAAATATAATGCAGGCGGAGATATCAGATTCTTAGCCGGCAAAAAAGTTTCATTAAAAACAAGTGAATTAAATGCAGCAGGCAATGTAGATTTAATATCACAAGCTAACGATGTAGCTGTTGATGAAACAAAAATAACAGCTGCTAAAGATATTAATATCACTGCTAAAAGATATGCTTCCGTTCAAAATAAATCTGAATTAAATGCTAAAAATATCAATATTAAAGGCGGAGATGTTTATTTAACAACTTCTAATTTAACAGCATCAGAAAAAATCAACGGTGAAGCTGAAACAGGTGACATCGGTATGAGCAGAAATTCATTAAACGCAGAAGAAATCAACTTAAAAGCTGCAAATGATGTTTACGGTGATTCTAATGTAAATAATAACTTAGTAAAAATTACAGCAGGAAATAATATTGATGTTGAATTATTAAACATCGGCAACAGAGAAAAAGGTTTAGTTGCTGAAGCAGGTAAGAATGTTACAATTACTACACCTGGAACATTATCTGTATCAAGCATAATTTCTAAGAATGGTGATGTAACTCTTAACGCAGACAATGTAATTGCAGGTCTTCCATACACTGATAACGAAAAAATCCCGGGTGATGACAGTCCTCGTTCTTACATCTACGTTAAAAACGGTACATTTACTTCAAATACAGCAAATGATTCATTTGAAGTAACAGCTTCAGACACAATAACTGCAGATGGTAAACATAAAGAAAGACATCACATTCAATACGGTAACGGACAAGAAAAAATCTTGTTAATCAATGACAGACCGTTTGAAGAAGATCCTCAACCTACACCACCTCCAGGACCTACACCTCCGGAACCGCAACCTCCAGTTCCACCGGTACCTCCTGTACCACCATATCCGGAACCGCAACCGGAACCAACACCTGCAGTTGATGGTGACCAAGCTGCAATGTTAAACAGAATTCCTCGTCAACCTGAAGTTTATAAGGTTAACAACAACATAGCAGACAGCAGAACAACATTTGTAGATGTATTTGCTGCAGCTAGTCAGATAGAAATTGAAGATGACGACGAAGAAGAATAATCATAAAGATTAATAAAGAAGGAGCTCAAAAGGCTCCTTTTTTATTTGCCTATTCTTTGTTATTAAGGTAACATGTTTTTATATAAGTAGAGTTTAGGGTGGATTTGTTAATGAAAAAGAGAATATATTATTTATCAGTTGCTTTGATGGTAGGCTGCAGTGCTTTTGCATATACATATGATACATATTCAACTGCTCCTGCTATCAGAAAATATCCTTCTACAAGAAATGTAACTGCTATTCAATCTACAAATGCTTTTCGTCCGGATACAAATTCATCATATCAACAAGATATGGCATACAGTCCTGCAATAAATGAAATAAAAAATAAAATTAAACAAAATCCGAATGATTATGTATATTATGTTTCATTGATAGACTTATACTTAAAATCGGGACAATATGATAAATCCTTTGATGAACTTGTATTTCTTTCTAATTTATCAAGGCAGAATAAATTGGATAATACAGTAAAACAATCTATAAATAATATTTCTCAAAGCTATAAAACTAACCTTAAATATGACAGAAACAGAATTCCAATATCAATTAACCTTGCCATAATGTCACTTATCATAAAAGATTATACGTTGGCGGAAAATTACATAAATATTGCATCATCAGGTAATACAAATAGAGAAATGTTAAAAAGAGCAATTGAAATAGTATTTGATACAACACAAAATACACAAAAGGCAGTTGCTGTATGTGATAAGATGCTTGCACAAAATCCGTCAGATTCGGAAATAAGAAAGTTAAAAGCCTCATATTTATCTCAGACAGGTAATAAGCAGGCTGCAACAGAAGAATATTCAAAAATATTAGATTCGCAGCCAAAAGATGGTGATGCAAAATATAATTTGTATAAGTCATTAGCTGCTAAAAACATGCAGGATAAAGATATAATCAAACAAATATATAAAACGGATAAACCGAATTATGAAAAAGCATATTATGAGCTTACCGATATGCTTTTGAAAAAGGGTGAAATTCAAGATGCAAAAAAATATGCCCTGCTGCTTACGGAAAAATTTCCCGATAATGCGTATGGTTATATTTTTCTTTCCGAGATATACAAGAAAGAAGGGAAAATACAGGAATCTTATCAGACATTAGAAAAAGTCAGGGATAAAGCTGATAGTAATGAAGCTGTTGCTAAATATAACGTAATGCTTGCAAAATTATCAGACCAACCCGTAAAAGAAGCAAATTCACTAATGGCTAACGGTTTATATCAACAAGCTTTGGAAGTGTTAGAAAGTGCAAGTCAAGAAGATTTGTATGTTATTTTGACTCAAGCAAGAGCTAATTATCTTTTGAATAAAAAAGGTAATACTTTTGATTATTTGAATAAAGCTATGTCGTTATATCCTGAAAATTCTGATGTATATTGTGCTTTCGGATATATATATCTTCAAGAAAAGGATATTGATACCGCAAGAAAGTATGTGGATCGTTCTTTAAAAATAAATCCTGATAACGGAACTGCACATGATTTATTGGACATGGTAAATCAAGCCGAAACAGACATGGGTATGAACAATATTATTTCTACATATGAATCTCAAAACTATCAGGAAACTATGAGATTGATTGATGATGCACTTAAAATAAATAGAAAAGATCCTAACCTATATTTGTATAAAGCCTTAACTTATATTGCGCAGAATAATTATGCTGCATCTACAGCTTCATTATATAAATGTATAGAGTTGGATAAATATAATAAATTAGCATATTTCTACTTGGGAACAGCATTTGATAATCTTTCAGAGCCTCAGAATGCACTTCATAACTATCAAAAATATGTAGAACTTCTCAACAGCGATGATTTTGAAGAGAGTGAAAGACGTGATTATGCAATGAGAAGGATACAAAGATTACAGCAGAATAATTAAATAAATAATTCAAATATCTTTGAAATTACTACACAAATAGATATAACTTTGCTATCATTTATATATGGATATTCTAAAAACATTCGAAATATTTTTGACTGCGCCGATAAGCATAATTCATAAACGAAATATAAGAATTATGCATGTCGAAACGAATATTTTTGCTCAAAACATGCCTGTCGAAATAAATTTAGATGAGGATATCAGTCTAACCGTATACAATAATAAAAAAGTATATAATTTATTATCAAATGTAATTTATAAAAAAAGATTAAAAGAGCGAGATGAGAATAACAAAAGCAAAGTTTATAACTAGTGCGCCGTCTTTAAAGGAGTGTCCCGAGTTAAATCTGCCCGAATTTGCTTTAATCGGGCGTTCTAATGTCGGTAAATCATCTTTTATAAACGGACTTGTTAATATAAACGGTCTTGCAAAAACGAGTAATACTCCGGGAAAAACAAAACTCATAAATTTGTTTAATATAAATGAGGAATTTATTTTTGCGGATTTACCCGGATACGGATATGCTAAAGTTTCTGCTAAAGACCAGAATTTATGGCAGAAAAATTTGGAACATTACTTATTAAATCGTAAATCTTTAGCAAGTTTGATACAGTTGGTAGATTCACGTCATCCGCTGCAAAATAATGATATTCAAATGACAGAATGGATTAAATATAATAAATTACCATTCTTTTGTATAGCTACAAAAGTTGACCAAATTTCCCGTTCTCAAATAAATAATGTTTGTAAAACTTTTGAAAAACAAATGGGAACAATTGTTCTGCCATTTTGCAAATCTAATAATTATTACAATAAAGATATACTTGATGCTATAGAAAATATATTAAAATCAGCCGGTAATTAATTTTCTTTTGTAATTTCTAGAAAAGATATAATGCACTTATGTATACTGCTTGGTGTGTTTAATTTTGATATTTTATTCTTTCTTACAGGACTTTGAATATACTCAGGCTGAGTTTCTTCTTTTTTTGCAGTTTCCGTTTCTTTATATTCTTCATAATTATCTGTCGAAATAATACCGCTTCTCTTTTTTATTATGAAAGCTATAAGAAGAATAAACACAATACAAAGAGTCATAACCCCGAAAGAAATCATTGCTTTTTGTGCAACAGTCTGCATTTCGGAATTTTTAGGCATCTCTGATGCAGTATAAGTTGATGCCGGTACTTCAGGAAGAGATGGAAGCTCAGTTTGATTAGATGCTTCAGGTATTTCAGCCGTTGGCTCAAATACCTGAACATCATTTTCAAACATATCTGTATTATTTTCTGCGATTAAAATAATATTATTATTCATTTATTTATGTAGTACTTTCTTCTTTTTTTGCTCTTCCTGGTTTTCTTCCGGGTTTTTTCTTCGACTTTTCATCAGGCTTCTTTTCTTCTTGCTTTTCATCTTTCGGTTCAGCCTGTTTTGCTTGTTTTTTTCTTCCTGCTGCTTTTCTTTGCTTTGGTTGTTTGTCTTCTGCTTTAACATTTTCGGCAGTTTCTTTGTTCTTTTCTTCTTGTACAGGTATGTTGTTTTGTTTTTCTGCTTGTATTTCCTGTACTTCTTCTATTGAAATAGCAGCTTGTTCTTGATTATGTTTGTTATTAAACTTGTTAAAGTTCTTTTTATGATTATTATGTTGATTTCCGTTTTGTTGATTATTATTTTGCTGCGGATTATTTTCTTCTGCCAGCGGATTATTGTTTTGATTATTAAATACTTTATTCTGTTTGTAATTAGGAGTTTTATTTTTTATTTGCTGAGCAGGAATTTTTAATTTTGCAGCTTTAGCTTTTATTTCTCCTTCAAGAACAGGTGTTGAGAAATTTAAATCATCTGCAATATGCCCTGTTCCCTGACAATGAGGACATTTCTTACCGAAAATTTCTTCTAAACTTTGACCTTGTCTGTGTCTTGTTAATTCAACAAGTCCTAAATCAGAAAGCTGACCTACTTGCGGTTTTGCTTTATCTTTTTCAAGAACTATTTCAAGTTCTTCCATAATCGCAAGTTTGTCACGTCTGTTATTCATATCAATAAAGTCTACAATAACCATACCGCCAATGTTTCTTAGTCTTAATTGTCTTGCGATTTCATGAACAGCTTCTAAATTAGTTTTTAATATTGTTTCATCCTGAGTTGTTGAACTTACAAATTTACCGCTGTTAACATCTATTACGGTTAAAGCTTCAGTTGTCTGTACAAACAAATATCCGCCGCTTGGCAGGTTTACTTTTGTTTGAAGTGCCGCTTTTATTTCTTTTACTATGCCTGAAGCTGCAAGCAATGTTTCTGAACCTTTATATACGTTAACTTCTATGTTCTTATTCATATTCCAGTTTTGAAGTATTTGCTGGGTTCTGTGAACACCGTATGATGTGTCTAAGATTATTTCATCAACTTCTTCATCACAAGCTTCTCTCATTACTCTATAGAGTAAATCCTGATCACGATATAAAAGACTCGGAGCAGGTCTTGTTTCTGCTGCAGAAACAATTGTATTCCATTTTTCAAGAAGAATTTCCAAATCCTCTTGAATATCAGCATCTGTTTGTCCTTCTGCTTCAGTTCTTACTATTACGCCAATTCCGACAGGCTTAAGTAAACTGATTATAGATTTTAGTCTTGCACGTTCTTTTTGGTTTGTAATTTTTCTGGACACATTAATACCTGTTTCTTGCGGCATTAATACCAAAAATCTTCCCGGAAGGCTTATTAATGTTGAAACTCTCGGACCTTTATGTCCTACGGGTTCTTTTACTACTTGTACTATTATTTTTTGTTTTGGTGCAAGTTTTTCTCTTAATGTGCCTTTACCTATTGCATCATCTGCGTGGAGAAATCCCATTTTATCGTATCCGACATTAACAAATGCCGCATCAATACTTGGTAAAATATTATCTACAGTTGCAAGATATACATCATTTAAAAGCATATCTCCTCTGTGAACATAAAATTCACAAATTTTGCCATCTTCAATAACGGCTGCAATATTATCTCTTTCTGCTACAACGATTGCCTTTGACATATTTAATCCTCTTCTAAACTTATTACAACCTGTTCATATCTTTATCGTAAAATGCTGTTCTTATTATCCTAAAGGTAATATCGGGCTTGTACAGCTTAATTACGTCCTCCGGTCTTACTGACGGGATATCCTCTGATTGTCCTGTCTTTAAAATCATAAATAGAGTAGTTCCTTCTATCTCAACTGATTTTATTGCCGTTTTTATATTAACAAGTTTCTTTATACCTTTTTTATTTATCTTCTCTATAAATATTTCATTACTTGAAGATATCTTATCTTTAATATACAACAAATCTTCATTTTTTAAAATACCCGTTTTGAATGGTTGAAATGAATACTTTGCCCATTGCGCAATAATATCTATAGAAGGTGTACTTTTATCAGTTTTTACTACATTTATTACTCTTATTTTTTCGGGTAAAACATTATTAAGAGTTGTAATAAGGTCTTTTTCGCTTATATTGTTATGTATTTCTATATCTGCCAGTTCGCACTCGCTTTCCGCAAATATCGGTAGTGCAATACCGAGAGAAAATTTGGGAGTTGGGTTGAAACCTTGAGAAAAACATAAATCTAACCCTGAACGATATAATACTTTAGTAAGAGTATTTTGCCAATCCAAGTGGGAAATGTATCTCATTTCTTCTTTTTTTGATATTGTGAGTCTATATTTAAAGGATTGAGTCATTTCTTCTGTTGCTGCTTCTTTTTGTATATATTCAAACGGTTTGTCTATTACTTTATGAGTTTTAAGATTTGAACAAACACCGCAATTGCAACATTCAAATTCACAAGGTGTAATATTTTCTGAGTTCAATGCATTATTATACTGTTCTTTTAACCAATTCTTGCTTAAGCCGGTATCAATAATATCCCAAGGCAAATTTTCATTTAAATCATATTCGCGCTGAGCTTCTTCATCAATATCAAATCCGCATTCCCTTGCTGTCTCTTCCCAGAGATTTTTGTCTGTATTCTCGTCCCATGTTGAAAGATATACATCTTTATTGTGCAAAGCCAATATAAAATTATTAAATTTGTCTCCGCCTCTTGTCATTGCACATTCTACTTTGGAAGTAAAACTGTTGTGATAATTTATTTTTACACCTTTTATTTTATTGGTTTGCTCAAGCAAATATTTTATTTTTTCTCTTATAACAGACTGAGCATCCTGTGCGCACCACTGAAACGGAGTAAATGGTTTCGGCACAAATATTGAAACAGTGCAGGTAAGAGTTAATCCGTCTTTTAATTCAAGCTCTTGTTTTATTAATTTCCCTCTGTATCGTATTTTCTTAAGAAGTTCTGCCATTTCGTCCAAATCTTCATATGTTTCCGTCGGCAAACCTATCATAAAATACAGTTTTATATTATGAAATCCGTTTTTATAACAGTTTAATACTGTTTCAAGAATTTGTTCTTCCGTTAAATTCTTATTTATAACATTTCTTAGTCTTTGACTCCCTGCTTCAGGTGCTAATGTGGCAGTAGTTGCACGAACATCACGAACCATCTGTGCCAATTTTGTACTGTATCTGTCTATTCTTTGACTTGGCAAGGATACGGAAATCCTTTTCCTGCGCATTTCAGGACTCAGCGTTTCAATAACACTTTCTATATTGCCGTAGTCATTTGAGGATAATGATAATAGAGAATATTCGTCATAACCGGTTTGAGATGTTGATTGTTTTACCATATCAATAATATCTTGAGCTTTTCTCTCTCTGATTGGTAAAGTAACGTGACCTGCCTGACAGAAACGGCACATTCTTCCGCATCCGCGTCTGATTTCAATTATTGTTCTGTCGTGAATGCTTGAAGAATATGGGATAGGCGCTCTGGGCGCTTTATTACTTTTTGAAATATCATAAATTCTCTTTTTTGTTTTCTTAGGAAATGCAGGTGCATATATTCCTTCAATTTCGGATAACTTTTGTATTATTTCCTTACGTGTTTTATTCTCGGATTTTAATTCCTTATAATTCCTCATCAGTTCAATAATGACTTCTTCTCCGTCGCCAATCATGAATAAGTCTATAAAATCTTGCATCGGTATAGGATTGAAACACCCCGGACCTCCTGCCGTAATAATCGGATGTTCTTCCGAACGTTCTTCTCTTTTTATAGGAATTTGTGCCAGTTTTAGCATCCCTAATACGGTCGGATATGCTAATTCATATTGGAGAGAAAACCCTATGAAATCAAAATCTTTAACTGCTTGTTTGCTTTCAAGTGCGGATAAAGGTATATTATTTTTTGTAAGAAGATTCTTGTAATCGATATCCGGTGCATAAACTCTGTCTGCCATATAATTTTCTTCGGAATTTATGACATCATACAAGATTTTTTGTCCTAAATTGCTTATGGCAATCTCGTATTTATCCGGAAAGGCAAGTGCCATCTTAACATCACATTTATTAAAGTCTTTGTTATAACATAAATATTCGGAACCAATATATTGATATGGCTTCTTTACTTCATATAATAAACATTGAGACTCTATTGGTAATTGATTTGTCATATTTTAGGCCAAATCTTCCGGAATATATCTTTCTATGTCAATTACTTCGCCGTATGACTTGTTATATCTGAATTCATTTAAAAATTTTAAAAGAGACTGATATGGAACTTTATATTTATAAAGTCCTACGCCGATTCCGTTTTTTTTCATAACTGTGATAATGTAGAAACATTTTTCGGCATATTCTCTCAGTGATTCTTCTTTAAAATAATTTCCGTTTTCATCTTTCATTATTTTTACATACGGAAAACCTTTGAAAAAACGTTGACTTTCGATGTCTCTGTTTTCGGAAGGTTTCTTAAATAAGTTTATAACATTATTTTTATCATTATCACTCATACTATTATTGAACAAAATTTAATTCAAAGTGGCAAGTTATTAACAAAATTCTACATATTTCTTTATCTATGATTTATTTACGGTTTTTAGTTTTATAAAATAAAATTATGTATGAAGAATTAGATAAAATAAAAGCTAAATGTTTAAAATGTGAAAAATGTTCTTTGTCTAAAACAAGAACAAATGTTGTATTTTCTGACGGCATTCCAAACAATAAACTGATTTTGGTAGGAGAAGCACCCGGATATTGGGAAGATCAAAAAGGACGTCCCTTTGTGGGCAAAGCCGGTCAATTATTGGATAAAATATTTGAATGTGTGGGACTTTCCAGAGAAAAAGATGTATATATATGCAATACCATAAAATGCAGACCTCCCGAAAACAGAAATCCTTTGCCTGAAGAAAAAGATGCTTGCAAAGAATATCTGGATGCACAGCTTGAAATTTTAAAACCTAAAATCATACTCATATGCGGAAGTGTTGCTTTAAATTCCTTACTTCCGGATAAAGGCGGAATAACAAAAGTTAGAGGGAAATGGTTTGACGGCCCGTATGGAAGTAAAATGATGCCTATATTTCACCCGTCTTATTTATTGAGGAACGATTCCAGAGAAAAAGGCAGCCCTAAATGGCTAACCTGGCAAGATATTAAAGAAATCAGAAGAGTATATGATACAATTAAATAATAATACACCTTTAACAGGATTTTGTTTCTTCAATAATATGGTGTAATTAATAGATAAAGGAAAAAATAATGAAAAAGCTTATTTGTCTGTTAATTTCTTTTCTTATTATATTTACTGCCTGCGGAAAAAAAGTTGAAAAAAATGCTTTGGAAAAAATCGTAGACAGAGATTTGCTTGTAGTCGGAATAAAAAGCGACTCAAAACCATTTTGTTACAAAAGCAGAAAAACAGGAGATTTTGAAGGTTTTGATATTGATGTTGCAAGATATGTTGCAAAAGATATTATAGGAAACGAACGAAAAATAAAATTTGTTGAGGTTGATCCTAATAACAGAATTGAGGCTATAACTTCAGGGGACGTAGATATGGTGATAGCTACTATGACTATTACCCCGCAAAGACAATATTTGGTTGATTTTTCTATTCCGTATTATATTGCCGGTCAAACGGCTCTTGTTAAAGAAGATAGTGATATTTATACTTTTGCGGATTTAAGAAAAAAGACAACAATTGTAGTTTTAGGTACAACAGCAGAACAAAATATCAGAAAAATAATACCTACCGCAAGACTTGTAGGTTATAAGGATTATAAAACAGCATTTAATGCTTTTCTTCAAGGAAAAGGTGATGCGATAAGTACTGATGATACCCTTATTTCAGGTTTTATGATTGATCATAAAGGTTATAGAATGCTCAAGAATAAGATATCACAAGAACCGTACGGAATAGGGATTAAACAGTATGATGACAAAAAGCTAAAAACTACTTTAGATGTTATAATAACCAGAATGAAAAAAGACGGTACATTAAACAACCTTAAACATAAATGGCATTTAAAGTAAAAAGAACAGTTAAAAACTGTTCTTTTTATATCCCTATTCTAAGCCGCCTATAATCATCCCATCTTCATCTGTTGTACCATCATGTTCTGCATTGCCAGATTATTCATATTGACCCAGAACGTAAACCTTGAGTTTAAGGTCTCTTCGTCCTCGAGAATCGGATTTATTTTAAAATATATCTCTTTAGATTTACTGTCTATTGGTCGAATTATTTTCATCTTTTTATCCTCTTGTATATATAAAGTATATACTATTATAAAAATTGCTTTATTTTTATATATAAAATTAACAAAACTTAATATTTCCTGCGAGCATTTATATTTATTCACAAAAAGCTAAAGTTTTTTTTAAAACTGCCGATTATATAAATAATTAAATATATGGAGTCGGCAATGAGTGATTCGGGAAATTTAAATTTAAATTTAAACAATGTTTTTTCGTTTAATTTATACCAAACATTATCTGAAGAACAGAAAAAAGAGATTATTAAGGCTGCGGAAGAAACCGGACAAAAATTAGATAGTAACAATGATGGTCAGGTTTCCGAAGAAGAATTCAATCAATCTATGAATAATATGCTTGCTTATGTTCAGAAGTTTAGTCAAGTAGTCAATAAAAATTTATCATCCGAGAATAACGAAACACAGATTAACAATACTACTCAAGAAGCTAAAAAACTAACCCCTAATGCTAATTTATACGACTTAGACGGTGATGGAAAAATTTCTAATGAAGAATATGAAAGAGGCAGATATATGACGGAAAAAGCAGTTTTAAATATCGCTTCTAGTCCTATTCAGAATTCATTAAATAAAATCAAAGATTTGGTTAATGAACCGAATTTAAGGTCTCAGGATTCACCTTCTTTAATTACCCAAAAAGCAAAAAACATAGTAGAAGAATTTATGACTGAGTTAAGAAACGGTAAATATACCGCAGATGAAATAGAAAAAGCATTAAAAGACTTGAATAATACATTGAGAAGTACGCAAAGCAGGTTGTCGATTAATTATGATACTATTTACAGAAATAATCATTTAGACAGTGACAGAAAAGAAATTCGAGAAATTAAAAATAATTTTATGTCTTTATTTAGTGAAATTATTTCTCAAAACGGAGATTTATTATCTGAATTAAGAGCTACTCATGCTGACTTCCTACCTGAAAGAAGTTATACAATATTACAAAATTTAAATAAAATAGCTAATATAACAGAATATGATAAATTGGAAAATCTTAATAATACTTTTGAAACTATTCAATTTTATTTAAATGAAATTGAAGCAATGATACAAAAAAGTGCTTTAAGAGGCACAGATCCGAAAGATTATTTGAAAAAGCAGGATTTAGATGCAATTTTAAGTGCATTGGATACCGCACGTGGAAAAATGTTTGAATTAATCAATAATAACGCATCATATACAAATGAAGAAAAAAATGCATTTCAAGATAAATTTAATGTTATCTATAATCGCTATTATTTCTTGCTCGAAAATGCAAAAGATAGACCTGAAGTTACTGCAATGCCTTCTGAAATACAGAGTTACTATTCTGAACTTTCTAATTCGGGAAAATCTCCGCGTGAAGTAATTGCGGGAGTAAAAACTAAGATATCTGAATTATTAAGTGATAAAATGAAAGCTTATTTAAAATTAGAAGATGCATACGAAAAAGAACAAGCAAGAGCAGAAATGAAGAATCTCAGAGATTTACTAGACCTGTATACAATCCCTGAAGAAATTTCTGATTATGTTCTTGATGACACAGATTTATTTGATTTGTATAAAGAATTGGCAAATCCTGCTAACGGAAATATAAATGCGACAAAAATAGATATTTTAAATGCATTAAAAAATGCAAAAGTTGGACAATCTATTGCAGATGAATTAGAAATAAAAGGTGTGTCTTACGGTGCAACTCTTACAAAAGAATCCAGAGACGAAAAAGATAAAAAAATAGAAGAAATATTGACTGCTTATAAATGCAGTGATACACAAAGAATAAATACATATAAAACCCAGTATAAAGAATTATTAAAACAACTATCTACAGTCATTAAGGAGTCCGGAAATATACAAGAACAAGATGATATTTCAAAAAAATATTATAATGAACGCATATCTGATATTAATTCAGATATTGAAATGCTAAAAACCCGTATAACAGAATTGGGTGGGAATGTGTAAATTTACATATTAATACCGCAGTTAGCAATTACGCTTGCAAAGTCATTGCATAATATTTCAGCAAATACATTCGGATCTATTTGGGTTGCTATTAATGCCATAATATCTTGAGGTAAATCTTCAACCATCGGAAGCATTTGCTGCGTTTCCAAAACGGTTAACGATTTTAAAATTTCTTCTTTTTCCATATTCATAAACGGATATGTCATTGCTTCCGCAGAAAATTCTTCAAACAATTCGGGTTTTTCTTGCAGCATTCCCAAAATCATTTGCTGTTTCCCTTCAACTTCTGCACAAGACACAGCTTTCATAAAGTTTTCATCAGAGAATCTTCCTAATTGTTCAATAATAGTGTCTCTATCATCGTAGCAAGATTCACCGGTGAAATTCTCCATCATCTTTTGAAGTTGTTCTTCATCTACGTTTTCCATTGCTTTACGAATCATTTTGGGATCGATTTTATCGGAAGATAAAAATTCGTCCAAATATTTTTCAGGAAGCGCCTTTACGAATTTACTCGGTTCCATTTTTTCCAGAACAACAATTGCAAGAGTTTCGGGCGGTAACTTTTGCATTAATTCTATCAAAGCATCATGATTAAACATGCTTAAACCTAATATCATTTGTTCCGGTTCTAGGAACTGCATTATCATCATTAAGTCTTTCTCATTCATATGAGAAAGTATTAAATATCTGTTTTTCGGGTCAAATAAGACAAGAAGTTTTGCTAATTCTTCGGGATTTGTTGTTATCTCAGCAAGAAATTCTGCTGCCGCAGTGTTCCCTTTTTTCGCTTCAGCCTGCATGATTTGAACAATACTTTTGCTTTTGTATTGTTCCATAGCTCTGGAGCCGATGTGGTATCGACTGCTTAAATAATCTAAATCCAGATCCAATGTAATCATATGTGCCCGCGTGTATATACTCTATATATAATAATAAAGTTTTTTTGAGTTCAATAATTGTATAATATTAGCAAAATGTTATAAAAATTTACAAAAAATTTTAGCACAAATAGAAAGTTTTTTATTATTAAACTATAATATTAAGCGGGTAGATTATGAAAAAAATATTTAAGTTATTATCAATTTTTATTGTATTTGCACTATGTTCGAACATAGTTTATGCTGAAAAATCTTTTGATGAAAAGAAAAAGGATATTATTGCCGTATATAATTCAAATAATACGGAAGAAGCATATAAAATGATTTCAAAAATTCCCGAAGATGAAAGAGATTATGAAATTTGGTATATTCTAGGAAATCTTTCTCAGGATTTAAATAATGATACAAATGCAGCTTTTTTCTGGCAAAAATCAATTACAATGAATCCTGAATTTGATAAGGCTCATTATAATTTGGCAAATGTATATTTAAAAGAAAAACGTTATAATATGGCGATTAGAGAATATAAAACCGCAATAAAATATAAAAAAGATTTTCCTTATTATTACTATAATCTCGGATGTGCATATTATGCTCAAAAAGAATATAAAGAGGCTAAAGCAGCCTTTGAAAAAGCTATAAGATTAAAATCAAATGAAGCTAATTTCTATTATAATTTGGCTCTTGCTTGTAAACATTTAAATGATAACAAAGGCTTAACGGCTGCATTAGCAAATTATGATAAATATAAAGAACAAGAAGAACAGTAAATATGTATGATTATTTAAAAGGACATCTCGTTTCAAAACAGTTAAATTCCTACAGGGGAAGTCATATAGTTGTGGACGTTAATAATATAGGCTATTTAATTTTAACGGGAAAAAGTACAATTGAGCGACTTCAAGAAAAAGAAGAAATTAAAATATATGTATCATTGAGCCATAAAGAAGATTCAATGAGTCTGACAGGTTTTATAACAAAAGAAGAACGTGATATTTTTAATATTCTTCAAAGTGTATCAGGTATTGGTGTTAAATTAGCGCTTTTAATTCTTGATGAATTCTCTATTGCCGAATTAGTTGATATTATGATTAGAGAAGACGCAAAAGAATTGTCAAGAGCAAAAGGAGTAGGAACAAAAGTTGCACAAAAAATAATTATTGAGTTAAAAGATAAGCTAATTAATTGGTCTAATGTCACACCTGTGGATGTTTCGGATATTGATACAAAAGAAGTTGAACAAACTTCTATAATAGAGGTTCAAAGTGTTCTTATTTCTTTGGGATATTCTGCGAATGAAGCAAAAGCGGCAATAAAAGAAGTATTGGGTTATAAAAAAGATTTGTCAAAAACAGAAGATATATTAAAATATTCTTTGGAATATTTGTCTAAAATGTTATAAAAGAGGCATAATATGAAGGTTTTATTTGCAACATTTGAACTTGCACCTTTTACAAAAGTCGGAGGACTTGCTGATGTTATGGGGTCTTTGCCTAAATATTTGCAGGCAGATGATATGGAAATGGCAATTTTTACTCCCCTAATCGGTAGCATAGATAAACAAAAATATAATATTCAAGATATTCCAAATTCTCAATTAAGATTGCATTTTGGTTGGGCTGAATATGTATTTACTCTAAAAATGTGCAAATTGCCGGATACAAATATAAATGTATTTTTTATTGATAATCCTAAGTTTTTTTCCTGTTTTAATGTTGTTTATCCCTCAGGTATAGACAGTTGGTATGAGCAGGAAAGATTTATTACATTTTCTAAGGCAATACTTGAATATGCAAGATTATTAAATTTTAAAGCTGATATAATTCACTGTAATGACTGGCATACTTCTATGATTCCGGTTTGGTTAAAAACTTCATATAAGAATGATGAATTCTATAAAAATACTAAAACTGTATTTTCAATTCATAATTTGGCATATCAAGGGAAATATTTCCCTGAAGTATTGGATTTCGCAGGTATAAACAAAGACGAGGTCTATCATCAATACGGTCTTGAACATTACGGTAATTTGATTTGGATGAAAGGTGCTTTAAATTATTCCGATAAAATTATTGCTGTCTCACCTAAATATGCTCAAGAAATTCTTACATATGAGTATGGTGAAGGTATGGATTGGACTTTAAATATCAATAAACATAAACTAACCGGTATTTTAAACGGTATTGATTATAAGGTATATAATCCCGAAACAGATAACTCTATACCATATAATTATTCGGTTAAGAATATAAAAAATAAAGAAAAATGCAAGCAGAAAATTGTGAAAGAATTCTGGCTTGATTATAAAAAGGATAGACCTTTAATTGCAATAATTTCAAGGCTTGTTGAACAAAAGGGTATAGACCTTATAAAGTATGTACAAAACGAATTAATGGAATTAAATGCCGATTTTATTATATTGGGCACAGGTGAAAAACGATATGAAGATTTCTTTGTATGGCTCAGTTATAATTCAAAAAACATAAGAGCAAGAAATGAGTATCGTGCTGATTTGGGAAATAAAATGTATGCCGGTGCAGATATGTTTTTAATGCCGTCAAGATTTGAACCCTGCGGTTTATCCCAAATGATTGCGATGAAATATGGTACTATTCCTATCGTAAGAGCAACAGGCGGACTTGATGATACTGTTAATGCATATCCGAATGAAGGTGCAGACGGATTTAAGTTCTATAATTACAATGCTCATGATATGCTCGGCTGTATTAAATATGCAATTGATATTTATAACGATAAAAAAGAATGGAAGAACCTTGTTAAAAATGCAATGAATGCCGACTTTTCTTGGTCTAAAAGTGCTAAAAAATATAAAGAAGTATATGATTCTTTGTCAAAATAAAAAATTAATTGTTTGATTTATTCTTATTTGTTAATTTTTCATATACTCTGGAATTTATTTCTCCTCCGATAAGCATTATCAGAGAAGAATAATACATCCATACCATTAATATTGCAACAGCACCAATTGTACCGTATACTTTGTTATATGCGTTCAAGTTGCTTAAATATAGAGAAAAACACCAAGAACCAAGCATCCAAAACAGACTAAAGAAAAAAGTTCCGGGTAAAATGCTTCTGAAACGAATTCTGTCATTTCCCTCAATAGCCGGAAGTATGTAGTAATTTCCGAGAGCCAAAAGAGTTAATGCCAAATATGATACCGGCCAGCGAACAATTGCTATAATATCTACTGAAAACTTTGAGAGTATTGTATTTGTGAGCATAAAGTCTAAAAGTACTTTCCCTAAAACAATAAAGTCAACAGCTAAAAACAGAACAAGAGAGTTAATAAATACCATTAATACTGCTAATGTTCTTGTATAAATAAAACTTCTCGTTTCTTCAATGGCATAGGCTCTGTTTAAGCCTTTTATTATAGCCGCAATTGCATTTGCTGATAATGCGATTGTTATAATCAATCCGAAAACAGCAATAAGTGTACCCTGTTTGAATATCATTGCTTCATTTAATGTTTCTACAATGAGAGAAGAAACCTCTTTGGGTGCAATATTAGTAATGAAACTCAATATCGGTACTATTAATGTTTTTTTCCCAATCCATGCAAACAAAGAAGTTAAAAACAACAAGAACGGAAACATTCCTATAATAAACCAAAAAGCCATTTCTGCCGCAACACCGCAGAAATCTTGTTCAAGTATTTTCTTTATTAAAGATTCGATATATTTTCGCATTATAATTCACTTTGAATACGGTTTAAAAGTTTATCAAAAGCAATCGCAATAGGCTTTTTTATTGTGCAGCCTGCGGCAAAAGTGTGACCGCCACCGCCGAAATCCATTACGATTGGTGTTAAATCAAAAGTCTTACTTCTTAAGCTTACTTTTGTATAGCCTTCTTTTGTTTCTTTTAGAATAGCGGATATCTCTACATCTTTTGATGTCCTTAGTATCTCGACTATACCTTCAGTATATTCATCTGTAGCATCAAATTTGCTCATATCGCTTCTTGTTATTTTTGCGATAGCAATTTTACCTTGATTGTAAAACATTGTATTGGAAACAACATATGCTTGAAATTGTACCATTGATTGAGGTTTTGTTTCGTAACAAGCCCTATATTCCTTTGTGGGAGAAACACCAATTTTAACAAGTTCCGAAGCAAGTACAAAGGCTTCAGGTGTTGTGTTCTCATATTTAAACCCGCCGGTATCAGTCATTAAAGATGTATATATGCATCTTGCGGTATCAAAAGTCATTTCTGTCTGCCATGCTTTAAAAATCTTACATAAAATTATACCGACACAAGCTGCGTCACCGTCAATTATGTTTAAATCACCATAACCTATATTTGTTTTATGATGGTCGATGTTTATTTTATATTTTGCTTTATCAAATATGTTTGTACCCGCTACCATACGATCTTTTGATGCAACATCTACGGCAATTGCAAGACTATACTGCTTATTTTTATCAATTTTTTCAATATCGATAAAACTGTTATATTCAGGCAAATATGAATATAATATAGGCAGTGTCCCTACATATACGGAATCAACTTTTTTATGAAAATATTTTTCTATCATAAATTTTAGTGCAAGATTAGAACCCAAAGTGTCCCCGTCAGGACTAACATGAGAAAATATTATTATGCTTTCAGCTTTTTCAATTCTGCTTTTTAACTCTAAAAATAATTCATTCATACTTCTGTATTCCATATTGGAATTATACTATAAAAAAAATAAAGTTCTATATTGTAAAGTAATACCAGTTTTTAATTATTATTAGGTTTAATAAGAACCTTTATTGCCCGTCCGTTCATATGTTTTATTAGTGCTTCTTCAGTATGCTCCAGAGTTGTTGTTTCAGTTATAAGTTTTTCTACGGGAAGTTTCTCTTCATAGATAAGCCTTAATGCTTCTCTGAAAAATAAAGGAGTATGGTGAAATATACTTAATACTTTTATTTCATCGTAATGCAGCCTTTTTGTATCTATATTAATTGATGTTCCTGACGGACAGCCGCCAAATAAATGGACTGTTCCTCCTTTTCTTACCAGCGTGAACATTCTTTCCCATATTTCTGGTAAGCCGATACATTCAACTGCAACATCCAGACCTTTTTTCCCTTCTGAAAAATCAATAAATATTTTTTCCGGATATTTGTATTTCGTTAAATCAACAATTTCATCAACCTCTGCAAATTCTTTTGCAAGCTTCATTTTTAATGGATTTCTTCCTCCGGCAATAACTCTTGCTCCTTTTAATTTCGCCAATTTCGCAAACATTAATCCGATAGGACCTAATCCCATTACTCCTACGGTTTGACCTGCTTTTATACCGGTTTTTTCAATTCCGTGAACAACATTTGCCAGTGGTTCCGCAAAAGCTGCTCTCTCAAATGATAAATCATCAGGTAAATGTAATAAGTTTCTTTTAACAATTGCTTTGGGAACATTTATATATTCAGCATAAGCACCATTCAAAAATTCGAGATTTTCGCAGAGATTATAATCCCCTCTCTTACAGAAAAAACATTCTCCGCAAGGAGCTGAATTTGCAGCAACAACGCGGTCTCCTACGTTAAAACCTGCAACATTCTTGCCTACTTTTGTAATTATTCCGGAAAATTCATGTCCAAAACCGGACGGAATTTTTTTTATTAATACAGGATGTCCTCTTTTATAAGTTTTTACATCTGTACCGCAAGTTAAGGCTGCCATTATTTTTATTTGGACTTCGCCTTCATTGGGATTATTTATTTCAACATCTTCGTATGTAATATTTAACGGAGAATAGAATTGTATAGCTTTCATTTTCATAATTGAATGTATGCTTTCATTATCTTATTTGATATTGTATCATGAAGTGCATCATTTAGTTTTTCTATCGGATATATTGTTGAAATACCCGCAACTTTAACTCTTCTTTCTTCTAATAGTTTCATTGAATCGTCTAAATCCATTGGAGATGGAGAGTAACTTCCCATTATTTTTAACTCTCTGTAATAAATATCATTGTTTTTAAAACCCTTGTCATCTTTAACACTTGAAAAGATAACTATTGTAGCTCCGTCTCTTGCTGCTTTTACTGCAAAATCAATAGTAGATGAAGCACCGGCCGTAAGGAATATAGTATCAAATCCTATAGGTGCAACTGTTTTGAATTCTTCAAGAACTTTATCTTCATCGTTAGATAAAAAAGTTTTATTAAAGCCGAATTTTTCTGCCGTACATATTCTTTCAGGCAGAAGGTCGCAGCCGTATACTTTATGTCCGAATGCTTTTATTGCTTCTCCCATTAAAATTCCTACAGAACCCAGTCCTATAACAAGGCAATTTGAATTATCTTTTATGTCGGCTCTCTTTACTGCTCTGACACAACATGCCAATGGCTCTAAAAATGATGCTTCAATATTTGAAAGGTTTGAATTAACGTGAAATATTGTGTTTTGGAGGTGTTCTTCCGTAACATAAATATATTCGGCAAAGCCTCCCGGATGTATATTTGTTGATTTAAAATGTCTGCACATTGAATAATTTCCGCCCTTGCAGTAATGGCAGTTAAAACAAGGGACATGGTGTCCAAGCGCCACAATATCCCCCGATTTAAATTCAGTATTAGATTTTATTTCTGTAATTTCTCCTACTACCTCATGCCCAAGAACCGTCCCGTTTTTTGCAACACCTGTTCTCATTTTAACAATGTCGCTTCCGCATAGTCCGCAGCCTATAACTTTTATTATTGCGCCATCTTCATATTCATCAAGCATCGGCTTCGGTATTTGTGTTATCTCAAATTTATTATTATTTAAAACAGCTGCTTTCATAACAAAATCCTTAATGTCTCGTAGATATTATATTTTAAATATAATAATTTTTAAAATAAATTATTGTCTGTTAGTATTTTTTTATCAAATTCAGATAAATTTGATTTTAAAAACTTTTCAAATAAATCGGGACGCTTTTTCTTCGTAACAATAAACTGTTGAAGTCTTCGCCATTCTTTAATTTTTTCGTGATTTCCGTTTAATAATATCTCGGGAACAACTAATCCTTCATATTCTCTCGGTTTAGTATAATGAGGATGCTCCAATAATCCGTCATAATGAGAATCATATTCTGCGGATTCTTCATCGCCAAGAACACCTTTTAAAAGTCTTGTTATGCTATCAATAATACATAGTGCCGGAAATTCGCCGCCAGTTAATACGAAATCGCCTAAAGAAACTTCTTCCGCACCTGATAATTCTTTTATTCTTTCGTCAAATCCTTCATAATGACCGCATATTATTATTAATTGGTCTTTTAATGCAAATTCTTTTGCCATGTCTTGATTAAAGGTTTTACCTTGAGGCGACATAATAATAATTTTATTATTATTTTCTTTCTTTACGGATTTCAATGCATCAAGATACGGCTGGCATGAAAGCAGCATACCTGCTCCGCCCCCATAGGGTGTATCATCTACTTTTTTATGTTTATCTAATGTATAATCACGAGGATTAATTGCATTTATTTCTATAATATTTTCGTTTAATGCACGCTTTATAATGCTGAAATTACAAGCATCAATAATGGTTTCGGGAAATAATGACAGTACATCAAATCTCAATTTATAAGTCCCTCTATATTATTAATAACTACTCTTTTATTTTTTAAATCAACAACGGGAACAATTTCTTTAACAAACGGAACAAGATGTTCTTTCCCGTTATTATCCCTTATGGAAAGAATATTGTTTGCTAAATTTTCACCAATAGAAACTATAGTGCCTAAATTACAATCATCCGTATCATATGCTTCCATTCCTACAATATCACTTATAAGGTATTCATCATTTTCTAAATATTTTTCAATTTCTTCTTTTTCAAGATATATATCACAGCCTTTATATTCTTCAACTTCGTTAACAGTAGAGAATTCTTTAAATTTTACTATAGCAAAATGTTTGTGAAATCTTACGGATGTGATATTAAGTTCTGTGTATTTATCGTCCTTTTTAACAAACACTTTTTTCAAAAGAGAAATCTGTTTTTCTCTGCCTTTTGTAAAACCAAGTTTCGCCTCACCTTTAATTCCGTGGAAATTAAGGATTTTTGCTATGGATAAAATATTTTCACTCATAACTAATTTGTCTTTTTATATTCGGCGGGAGCATCTTCACGTTCTTGATTCCAACGGTCTAATCCCATTTGTTTTCTTATTAAACCGATACCTACGTGTACTCTCCATTCATCCATTCTTAATTGTGCCGCAATTATTTTATGGCAACCAATAGGAGGCAATGGTAACAACGGCTCATATAAATTCTTAATTGCAAATAATTGATCCGGTGAAACTGCTAATTTTCTTTTCGGGAACGGCAATTTGGGAAGCATCAATTTTTGTCTTACCAAATTAATACCAAAGAATACTTTTCTTGGTTCCAATCCTATTGCTTGACCTATAACTTCATGTACATCGGGATTAGGTAGCGGAAGAGCTTTCTTATAAAGAATTTCAATTTGTTCTATTTGCTCTTTGCTAACCAATAATTGTTTCTGTCTTTTCGGTTTTGCGTTTGGACGCGGTCTGTTGAATCCTCCCGGTCTGTTATTATTAAACCCTCTTTGGGGACGTTGTCCTCCGCCTTGTCTGTTATCGTTATTTCTAAATCTGTTGTTATTATATGGACGCTGTCCTCCGTTATTTTGGTTATATCTGGGGCGGTCATTATTATATCTTTGATTATTGTTTCTGTTATATTGAGGTCTGTCGTGGTGTTCTTGTCTGTCATATGGTCTATATGGTCTTTCTTCATTGTTGTCAGAACCAAACGAATATGAGCCTTTTTGTTGGCTCTCCGACTTTGTATTTGAAGCATTTGCTGCTTCATTAGATAAATCCTCAGTATATTTTTTGTCCGAATATAAACAATTAGGACATATTACCCTTTTCGGATTTTTTGTTTCAAACTCTGTGCCACATTTAATACACTTATTTACGTACATCTAAAATGCCCCTTTTACTTAAGCAAAATATTTTTTAATTCTTCCTCACGAATGCTTTTTAACTTTAATAATGTTGATTAGAAAATTGCTCTACCTGATTTATATATGTGAGTAATCACAAAAACAAAAACATGTATGAACTACATTTATATTTTATACATAAATTTAAAATATGACAATAGATTTACATAAAATTTTTACATTAAGGATTATTGTTTTTAAATTTTGAACTTAATTGACCGCAGGCAGCATCAATATCTGCGCCTCTTTCCAGTCTTATAGTTACTTTTTTGCCGGAGGCTTCCAAAATATATTTAAATTTTTGTATGGTTTCTTTTGAAGGTTTTTTATATTCACTTTTTTCATTTTGATTATATACAATTAAATTAACATTGCTCTTTAATTTAGAAATTGCAATTGCGAGTTGTTTGGCATCTTCAATTCCGTCATTAATACCTTTCATAAGTACATATTCTATTGTTACACGTCTTCCTGTTTGTTCCGTGTATTTTTTTAATACAGATATAAGTTCATCAAATTTATATTTGTTTGCAACTGGCATTATAGCCTGACGTTTTTCCTGATTCGGAGCATGCAGAGAAATTGCCAATGTTGATTGAAAATCCAGCTCCGCAAGCTTTTTAATTTGCGGAATTAAGCCGCAGGTGGAAACGGTTATTCTTCTTGCTCCTATTTGGAATTGCTCTCTGAATATTTTTATGGATTTAATTAAATTATCAAAATTTAATAATGGTTCGCCTTGTCCCATAAAAACGATGTTTGTGATTTTAAGTCCCGTATCAGCTTGGATTAGGAATATTTGTTGAATAATTTCTTCAGCTTCAAGGTTTCTTGTAAAACCGAGTTTTGCCGTGGCACAAAATGTACATCCCATAGGGCAGCCCACCTGTGTGCTTATACATGCGGTTAAATTTGCCCTGTTATCAAATCTCATTAATACTGCTTCTGCATATGTTCCGTCAGAATGTTCAAATAAATATTTTATGGTACTGTCTTTACTTATTTGTTTATCTTTTATTGAAATAGAACATAATTGAGTTTTTTCTTTAAGTAATTCCCTTGTTGCCGCAGGTAAATCAGTCATTGAATCATAATCTTTAACAGATTTTAAGTAAAGCCAATTGTATATTTGTTTTGCACGAAATTTAGATTGACCGTTTTCAATCATAAGTGCTTCTAAATATTTTATATCTTTACCGACAAGTGTAATTTTATCTTCCATAGCTTTTCCCTGATTAAAATTTTATCATAAAAAGGCTCGATTTATTTGTATAAAAAAAAGAAACCACAAAAATGGTTTCTTTAAATTTTAGTTTAGTTTAGTTTCCCAAACTAATTTCCGTATACTTTTAATGTTTTTCTTCCATAAACTATAACGTATTTCTTTTCCCAATCAGCTGAAGTAACTCTTGAAATACCGCCATTTTTCATAGCTGCTTTTACTGAACAATCACCCCAGTTTACAATACCGAGAACAGTTTTACAATGACCTTCTCCTACTTTATGACCTAATGTTGCACCCGGAACTGCATATTCCATCGGTTCTTTGATATCACTATAAATTGATACGCTCCAAGGTTCATAAGCATTAGCTTTTGGTGCCATCATAAATACTGCTGCCATAAATGCACAAATAAATAAAAACTTTTTCATTACTACCTCCATTTTCTAGCTGTTCTTATTGTATATTTTTTTTTTTGAAAATCAAATATTATTTGAACAAAAATTAACATTATTAAAAACTGTTATTTGTATTTAAAAATGTTCATGATAGTATGTTAATTGTACATGAATGAATAAGTCAAGGAGAAATAAATTGAGAACTTACGAATTATTATCAATAATTAAACCTAATATCGATTCTGAAGAATATGATAAATTAGTTGAAAAAATTGAAGATGCAATTAAAAATTTGGACGGAAAAGTTTTATCTACAGATAAAATGGGACGTAAAAAATTATCTTATGATATAAAAGACTACAGAGACGGATATTTCTGTGTTCATAATTTTGAAATGGCTCCTGAACAAGTAGCTAAATTTAACAGACAATTAAGATTGAACGAAAACATAATCAGACTAATGCTTCTTGAAACAACAACAAAAGTAAAAGCATAATTAACGGAGAAAATAATGTCATTAGCTAAAGCGGTATTATCAGGTATAGTATATAGGAATCCGGAAAAAAGATTTACGGGTAATAATATTCCTGTTACTACATTTACAATTAATATTGATGAAAAAGAACAATCGTTGATAAGAGTTGTCGCAAGAGGAAATAATGCTGATGCAATAGAACAAGCAGTTTCTAAAGGTGATAAAATAGTTGTTGACGGAAGACTTCAGGTAACTTCAGTTCAAGCCGAAGATGGTTCTGAAAAGAAGATAATGGAACTTGATTTATCGGGTTTTGAAATTGTTTCTTCTTCGGGTGCCGCTTCTTCAGAGAAGAAATCCGATGAAGTTGTTAAGTTTTCGGAAGTTGATATGACAAATGATGTATTAATAGGCGAAGAAGAAATTCCGTTTTAGGCTAAGAACCTTCAAATAAGAATAATATAGAATAGAGGAAAAATATAATGGCAAAAGAACAATTAGACAAGAAAAAACGTAAAAACTGCAGTTTCTGTGCTGATAAAATAGAAACTATCGATTACAAAGATGCACAAAAATTAAGAAAATACTTAACAGAAGCAGGAAAGATTCTTCCTAGAAGAATAACAGGTACTTGTGCAGAACATCAAAGAATGCTTGCAAGAGCTGTTAAAAAAGCAAGAGAAGCTTCTTTATTATGTTATGTATTTGAATCATAATAGATTTATAATTAAGAGAGAAAAGAGTAAATAGAGAGAACATTTGTTCTCTCTTTCTTTTTGGTTTTATAAATTTTTTAATCTTTTATTATATGTACACCGGAGCCTGTTGAGATATTTTGTGGTGTATAAAATGATTGATGGTAGTTTCTGCCTATCGGAAAATTGTTCATATATGTATTATTTTGCAGGTATGGGTTATTTTCTCCCAATGAATTTATGCCCGCATACGGATTGATATTGTTTTGATATGGACAATATGCATTAGGATTATTCAAAAAATTATTAAATTCATTATTATACATAGTATCTGAATATCCATAAGGTGAACCCGTAAAGGACGGAGTAAAACCTGTCATAGAACCGGTACCGAAAAAGTCTGATGCTGTATTTAAAATTGATTTTATCTTATTTTTTTTGGGTATAGAAACATTCTTTCTCTCAGGGAATGACATAGAAGGCATTTTTTTGTTTTCTGCCAGCTGTGATATTCTTGATATTCTGCTGTCTATGTCTCCTGATTGTGATAGTCCGAAATAATTCGTTTCTAATCTGGTTATTCTTTCTCCCAGAGTATCATCTTCATATATTTGCCCGAAACTTAAGTATTCAAGTCTGTTTAGTTCATCTTCACTATAGCAATATCCAATTCCCGCAAATATTATTAAAAAAATTTTTAAAATAAATATTTTTTTCAGCATATTCATCACCTCTTTATTATTAAGAGGTAAATTATTTATATATAGAACAGTCAAAAGTATATATAAAAAGAATAATTATTCTAAATTTTTAAGTATAAAAATAGTATCGTTTACGTTATTAAGTAAACTGTTCATTTTATTATCAAGATTTTCTTTAGTATATATGTTATCTATAGATGTATAAGGCAGATATTTTTCAACTGCTCTGCCTTGAGTTCTGAAAGTTGCAGTTTCTCTCGCTTGTTTTGATAATTCTATAAGCTTATTGTACGAAAGATAGTTTTCTTCAGGTTTATTTTGATATTCAACCCTTATGTATTCCACATTATCAATAAGATTGCTTACAATTGCATTAAACATTTGAATATTATTATCTGTATTAATGCATTTTCTGAGTTTCTCCAGTATTATTATTACATTGTTTACGTCTTTTGTGTATGCGGATGTCTTATCCTTTTTTATTATTATATCAACATAATTTTCATTATCTCTTGGTATTGGTTTTAGTTTTGCTTCATTTTGCTTATCAAGTTCTTCAACGGAATATGGTGCAGCGGCTTTTACACTATGTTCTTTTTTTAAATATGAAAATTCAGCTTCGACATCAGGAAGAGTGCCGACATAACCGGCGCCATATGCCGTACCGGATAAGAGTAATACTAAAAATACAGTTAAAATCTTTTTCATTATTTATATTATACTGATATTTTTTTGAAAGTGAACACTATTTTTTGTTAATAATTTAACTAAACAATAAAAAAATGTTAATATTTCTGTATATAGTAGGAGATAGTATGGATTTTATATTGAAAAAACTTGGGCCATTGTCCAATATTGATTTTATTAAATTATTTCTGTGCCAATTATTTGCACATTTTTCGGATGCAGTTGTTCAATTTACATTAGTTGCCATATTAATTGATAAATTGCCGAGTGCCGGTAAGGCAATAGCATTAACTTTTTTCTGTTTTTTGCTTCCTCAATTTCTCTTTAGTCCGCTAACCGGTGCTTTAAGTGATAAATTCTCAAGAAAACAAATATTACTTTACAGCTCATTATTCCGTTCTCTAATATTGGCAGCAGGCTTTTTCCTTATTTTCTATACTAATAATATTCAAGCATTATATATTTATATATTATCTTTTATTTTGGGATGCGGAAGTGCATTCTTTTATCCTGCGAAAATGGCAATAGTGACAAATATTGTTGAAAGTTCACAATTAAAATTTGCCAATGCTCTTAGTTCTTCAATTGGTTCTCTTTCTGTGTTATTCGGTGCATTTATTTCAAATTATTTTGTATCCTTAATAGGTGCTTATAATACTATTGCCCTTATAATTTTTACATATTTTGCGGCAAGTATTTTTGGTCTTTTTATTAATATTCGTTATAAGCAAAATATCGTAAATATTGAAAATACAGTGTTTACGGATATGAAAATTGCAGTTGATTATTTATTTACTCATAAAAAAGCATTGTATTTGGTTTTGTTATCTTTTGTTGTTCAATTTATTGTCGCAACTTTTTCGAATAATTTAAACACTCTGGTTACAGACTTCTATAAACTGGAATTTAGTGATTTAACATATCTTAGAACCATTCTCGGAATAGGTATTATTCTCGGTATGTTTACAACCGTCTATTTTGCCAGATTTATGAAACTATTGCATCTTTTTTCGGTTGGTTTCTTAATACTTTTTGTGACATTGTTCACTGCAAATTTTTGTAATTCTATAAGTATTGCTTGGAAATGGTTGATTCCGATAGGAATTACGGATGCAATGATAGTTATTATGTTAAATACCGTATTGCAAAAAGTAACACCTGATAAAGTCAGGGGTAAAATATTCGGTTTGAGTTTAACATTAAATACTTTTTGCGCGCTTGCCGGTACTATAGCAATTATAGCTGTTTCAGGATTTATTAATCCGTTATTGACATTCAAAATAATAGCAGGATTGGCATTTATACTTTCATTATGGATTTTGCTTTTTGACAGAGCTTTCAGATACTTCCTGCTGAAAAATACTTTAGGACGTTTGTTTCTGTTTTTGTTCAGATATAAAGTCGAAGGAATTGAAAATCTGCCTAAAAAAGGCAAAATAATACTTGCAGGAAATCATACGGGACACTTGGATACTTTTATATTACAAATGGCTACAAAACGTAATTTATGGTTCGTAACAGGTCCTGAAGCATTTAAAATACCCATTATAAGACACTTATTGAAGTATTATAATGTTCTTCCTCTTCAATTCGGAAAAGGACTTGAAGCAATAGAAGCAGGAGTAACAAAATTAAAACAAGGTGAAGCCGTTATAATATTCCCCGAAGGGAAATTTACTCCGGATGGTAATTTATGCAAGTTTAACCGTGGAGTTGGAATAATGGCAAAACAAGCGGATTGTCCGATTGTACCTTTCGCAATTAAGGGTGGTTTTGAAACTTGGAGTAAAAAAAGAAAACTGCCAAAATTATTTAATACTCTTGTTATACAATTTGGTCAGCCAATTTATGATATGTCGAAAGATGAAAAAGAAATTACCGCTGAATTGCGTTCACGTGTTAATTTTATGAAAAAATCATTGGAAAGACGTGCATTCTATAAAATATCCGAAAAAACATATTCGAATTTCCTCGATTTAATGCAGGATAAAGGTGATGAATATGCACCTGTTGAGGCTGTATCAATTAAAACGAAAATAGGATATAAAAGTATTACATACATAGAATTATCACGTAATTCCAAAAAGTTTGCTAATTATTTAATAGAAACAATAGGAATAAACAGAAATGACCGAATCGCAATACTGACCGAATCAAGACCGGAATTTGGAATTGCTCTTTTTGCCTCAATTCAAACAGGTGCAATTACCGTACCTTTGGATGTTAAATTAACAGTCAGTGAACATTCAAATATTTTAAATGATTGTAAGCCTACGGTAATTTGCTGCTCTTCTCATTATTACGAGCATGCATTGGAAGTACAGAAAAATGTTGATTCTATAAAACATATTTTTGTTATAGATAAAGAAACACCTTGCGACGGTGTTAATGTATTTGATGTTGAAGCTAATATTGATAATGATTTGGGCAGACCACGTTCTTTTGATGAAACAGCTTTAATTGTATATACATCAGGAACTACGGGAAATCCTAAAGGTGTAATGATTAGTTTTGGTAATATTTATTCTCAATTTAAAGATTTTGAGAAAATATTTAAATTATCTTCTTCTAATTGTCTTCTTTCAATATTGCCGCTAAATCATTTATTGGAATTAACCGACGGCTTTTTCACAATGTTGTATATGGGGGCAAAAATCATATATATACAAAGCTTAAATCCGAAAGAATTAACGGATACTATGAAAGAAAAAGGAATAACAAATATGATAGTTGTTCCTTTGGTTGCCAAAATGTTGAAAAACAGTATTGAAAAACAGATAAACAGGCAGGGTGACAAGGCAAGAAAAATGTTTGATTTCTTGTTTGCCGTTGCTAAATATGTTCCGAAAAAAATCAGAAGACGTATGTTTAAGCCTATATTAAAAGAATTAGGCGGTAAATTAGAATGCTTTATATCAGGCGGCGCTCCATTAGAACCTTCAGTTGCGGAATTTTTTGAAAGACTTGGTATTCCGGTATTCCAAGGATATGGTTTAACAGAAACCAGTCCGACTGTTTCTACAAATTATTATCGTAACAATAAAATCGGTACGGTAGGTAAACCATTGCCTTCTGTTAATGTAAAACTCTCCGAAAATGGTGAATTGCTTGTTTCCGGTCATAATGTTATGCAAGGATATTATAATAAACCTGAAATGACTGCCGAAGTGATTGATGAAGACGGATGGTTCCATACAGGAGATATAGCTGAAATTGATGCTGACGGTTATATTAAAATTACCGGCAGGATTAAAAACATGATAGTATTAGGCGGTGGGAAAAAGATATTTCCGGAAGAAGTTGAAGCAGTGCTTGAACAATCACAAAAAATAAAAGAAGTATGCGTTCTTTCATTAAAAATAAAATCCGGAAATAAAGCCGGTACGGAAGAAGTAGGTGCAATAATTGTTCCGACTGATGATATAGCTGAAAAGGATGATGTACAAAAAATTATTGAAGATGAAGTAAAAAATCTTTCATCTCAATATTTAGCTCCATATAAAACACCGACAATGATTGTTCTTCATAAAGAAGAATTACCTAAGACTTCAACAAGGAAAGTAAAACGTAAAGATTTGTTGGAATGGTATGAGAAAATGTAAGGTTTTTTTCTCTCCGGATTAAAAAAATAAATAAATAATCAAATATTGTCATAGTGTAACGAAATGTGACAAATTTTGATTTTTTTGAATTTGAAGTTTATTAAAATTTTTAATATATATAGTAAGGTTTTTTTAATGTAAAAGAAAAGAAAAGAATGGACGGTGTTTTTTAGCGCATTCGCGTATCCCTGTGCGGGAAATTTTATAAAATATATTTTTTTGAAATCGGAAAACTTGTAAGTATTTGTTTGCTTATAAGTGCTGTATTTCGTGTGTATTTAAGACTTTAGAAAGGAGAACGGTGATGATTATATCATCAACAGTGGCATATTCTATGCCCAATTTTAGTACGAAAAAAAACGGTAAAGGTAAAAAACAAACAATAGGTTTTACTCAATCGGCAGTCGCAAGTAATCCTTTTGCTATATTAGCAAAAAATCCTAATAATATTGCCAATATTAGTAAAATCTCATTCGGATTAACTTCCTCCAATGGCAAAGAGCTTCCGGAAGTAATTGGTTTAAAATCAGAAAAGATGCAAAAATTATATAAAACCGCATATAAATATATGAGTAAACCAAATCAAGTTCAGGCATATAGGTTTAATCCAAACGGCACACCGGAAGTTGTTCTCGCAAATAATCCGCATGTATATCAAAAAGACGGTGAATATTACGTTCCCAATAAGTGGAGTGAAACGGAACCATATAAAATAGATACTTCAAAAGAACAAATGATAATGATATATGATAAAGATGATTTTGCTGTTTGTGACGGAAAAGTTTTTGAGGGTTCTTATGTCTCGACAGAATCATACGAGGCCGGTAAACTTGAATATCAAAAGCCGTCTGATTTGCCGTACGGTAAAATTATTAACTTTACAAAACAAGCACCGGGCGCTTTTACAGTATTACCTGAAGGACAAAAAGTTGAAACATTAGAGGGTGTAAGAACAATCGGTAAAGGTGAAGTACTTTGTTTTGACCATGAAGGCAATCCCTATGTTCAACCTGCAAAACGTGTTTTGTCCAGAAATATAGTTAATTCCGAATTGGGTATATATAAGCTTGAGCAGCTTGTAAAGCAAGCATAGTTTAAATATACTTAATAATGAAAATAGAGTAAAGAGATGAACTTTTTGCTCTATTTTTTTTATATAATTTATTTGTAAAATAAAGATAAATAATTAAGGAAAGTTGGTATAATGCTTAAATATTTTAGAGGATCTTTTTTCGTTGCAATAGCCGGTTTAATATGCGCATATCTGTGGGCAGAACATGAAATCTCAGGCAGCGGCGGAAAAGCATTATTTATTGTTGCTTTTTTATCAATACTTGAAATTACATTATCTTTTGATAATGCCGTTATAAATGCGTTGAAACTTGAAAAAATGGATGCAAAATGGCAGCATAGGTTTATAACATGGGGTATTTTGATTGCCGTATTCGGAATGCGTTTTCTGTTCCCCATAATTGTAGTTGCTGTTTTTTCCAGGTTAAGTGTTCTTTCTGTAACTCAACTTGCATTATATGATGTTGATAAATATACACATTATTTACATATAGCTCATGCACCATTAGTTACGTTTGGCGGAGCTTTTCTTATGATGATTTTCTGGTCTTACTTTTTTAATCCTGAAAAAGAAGTCCATTGGCTTAGTATGATTGAAAAACCAATGGTAAAAATACATTGTATCAGATATATAGATGTAATCATAGTGCTTCTTTCTCTTGTTGCTTTAATGCATTTTATTCCCGATAATCAAAAAGTTGCGGTAATGATGGCAGGTATAACAGGTATTATATGCTACTTGGTAGTAGACAGTATAAGTAATCTGCTTGAAGATATTGCCGAAAAGAAAGCTGCTTTACTCGGAACAACAGCAAAGTTAGGATTTATAGGATTTTTATATTTGGAATTAATAGATGCTTCGTTCTCGCTTGACGGTGTTTTAGGTGCATTTGCAATAAGTAAAGATATTATCATAATAACGATAGGTCTTGCTATAGGTGCAATGTTTGTTCGTTCTTTAACTATTTATATGGTGGATATGAAAACATTAAAACAGTATTTATATCTTGAACACGGAGCTCACTGGGCAATAGGTTTTTTGGCTGTTGTAATGTTTGTAAGTACAAGGATGGAAGTTCCCGAATATATAACCGGTGGTGCAGGTCTTGTAATTGTTGGTGCAGCATTTATCGCATCTGTAATTCACAATAAAAAACAACAAATGATAGAAAATAAATAAGGAGTTTATAATAATGAAAAATAAAATTACTTATATTGTATTACTTTTGTTTTTGCTTTCTCCGGTTAGAGTATATGCATCTTTGTATGATACACTTCCTCAAAATATAAAAAATCAGGTTCAGTCGGAATTAAATTATTATCAAAAGCTAAGAACTTGTACTCCTGCATCATTTGCAACCGAAAAATTTTCGTATCAGACTAACGGTATGAAAAACGGAATGTGCAGTCTTGATTTTTACATCGGACAGGGAAATGCAATGAAAGCTGCTTGTAATGCTCCGATGGCTGAAACCCAAAGATTTGCGGATAATAAAATAAAATATATTAATTTTCTTGCTGGTATCGATACAAACGCTGATGTAAATAATATAATGAAGGATTTAATAAGCTTTTCAAATACCTATTGCAAATAAATTATAACTATTTGAATTTGTTTTTTAACAGGTTTCTTACGGAAAAATCTATTTCATTAAAGTTTTTATTTATAGCATTGCTTCTTGCTATAAATATAATTGATATATATTTATGAATATTATTGAATTCATTGTTTTTTATTATCAAACGAATGCTTTCTCTCATTAATCTTTTTATTCTGTTTCTCACAATAGCACGTTTATGAATTTTTTTACTTACAACAAAAGCTATTTTTGTTGTAATGTCGTCAGATGTTTTTTCTTTCCCGAAATAAATGCATAAATCCCTGTTTGCAACAGTATTTTTTAATCTGTAAGTTGCATTAAAAGCAGAATATTTTTTTAATCGATATTTCTTTTGAAGCATATTTTTATATTACGCGCTAAAAAAGGACTGTCAAAGCAGCCCTTTTATTATATGAGTTTTATTGTTAGTCTTATGCTCTTTCTTTTGCAGTGATAGCTAATTTATGACGACCTTTAGCTCTTCTTCTGTTTAATACTTCTTGACCGCCCGGAGTAGCCATACGTGCTCTGAAACCGCTAACATTTTGTCTCTTTCTTTTTGTTCCTTCCAGCGTACGTCTCATTTTATTTCTCCTTGAATGTGTTCTTTTTCGTTATATCATAATAAATAAGACATAACTTATTGTCAATCACAAAAATTATAAAGGTTAAATAATATGAACAAAATAGGGTTTATCGGCGGCGGAAAGATGGCAACTGCCATTATGAACGGCATAATTTCTTCAGGTTATTGTAAAAGTGAAAATATATTTGTTTCAGATAAAAATGAACAGGCGCTTACTGTATTAAAAGAAAAAAATAAAGTAAATACTACTTTCGATAATGCAGAGGTAGTTAAAAATTGCAATATAATATTGTTTGCCGTAAAACCTTTTGTTTTAAGAGATGTATTAAATGAAATTAAACCTTATATTACCGAAAATCATCTTGTATTATCAATTGCTGCAGGCATTTCAATAAAGACTATTGAAGAAATTATAGGTAGCGTTCCTGTTGTTAGAATAATGCCGAATACTCCTGCTCTTGTTAATGCAGGCATGAGTGCTATTTGCGGCGGAACATATGCAAAAGAAGTACATAAAAAAATAGCACTTGATATATTTAAAAGTGTAGGTGAAGTAATTGAAGCGGAAGAAAAATATATAGATATAATTACCGCAATATCGGGAAGTGGCCCTGCTTTTTATTATTATGTTATAGATGAGATTGCAAAAGCAGGAGAAAAACTCGGTTTGGATTATAAAACCTGTCTTAAATTGTCGGCACAAACAGCATTGGGTTCGGCTAAAATGGTTATGGAAACTGATGTTTCTCCTGAACAGTTAATAATTAACGTAACAACCCCCGGTGGTTGTACTGCCGTAGGCAATGATGTTTTAAAAGAAAATAATATATCTGGCATTATGTTCGAAACAATAGAAAAAACTGCTAAAAAAGCTTACGAATTAGGTAAATAATAATTATTAAAATGTATTAATCTATAGACGGTTAGTTATTCAAGAAAAG
>JAEEGL014281312.1_pt1 | contig 88163 bp, 71 predicted proteins | sample 9134231 | NCBI WGS metagenome assembly JAEEGL01 (sample SAMN16246548, study PRJNA631951) | gut metagenome | biome: gut microbiome; feature: rumen; material: fiber-attached | host: Bos | place: Iran: Karaj | collected 2018-10 | reverse complement strand
CACGAAAGCTACGAAAAATTTGACGATTTTTTTCATGACGACCTCGCTAAAAGACGAAAGATTTTATACAAAAAGAGCTTAAACACAATAGTTTAGTTACATGTTGGAGCGATTTTTCTGATAATTTTTTAAAAAAAGTGAAAATTTTTATGTCTTGTTTATTCCAAGAGAAATGCCATGTAGTACGGCAATGTGATTTTGTTGCCGGAAACTCCGATGTTGTTTTCCGAAAGTTTGTAGCAAATATCGACTTCGTATTGCGGATTTTTCAGCACGGTATCAGCTGATTTTGTGTTGCCGGTAGTCGCTTTCACTTCGATTAAAGCAGTTTTTCCTGCAACTTTTGTCACAAAATCTATCTCAAGTCCTGAATTTTTGTGGAAGTAATAGAGCGGACGGTTCTGTTTTGAAAAGCAGTCGGCAATAATATTTTCAAAGATTGCACCTTTGTAAATGCCGAGTTCTCCGCTCAGAATTTTAAAAGCAGAACCTTTTTCGAGCATTGCCGTGAACAAGCCGGAATCCTGCATATATAGTTTGAAAACGGAATCAATTTTGTTGCCTTCGAGCGGCTCAGAAATATTTGAGAGATTGTAGCAGATATTGACGATTCCGCAGTCGTAAAGCCACTGGATTGCAGCCTGATATTTTTCGGCTCTGGCTCCTTTTTCCAAAAAAGCATATACAAATTTGTTGTTTTCTTTGGCAAGCTGTGCCGGAATTGAATCAAAAACGCGGTTTATCCTCGCGAGAAGATGCAGATCTGTTTTCTCGTTTTCGTTTTCATCAAGGTGTTTGCCGAAATCGTCTTTGTATTCCTCAAGAATATCGCGCTGTTCACTGTAAACAATATTCATGTCGCCGGTCAAAACGAAACGGTCGACAATGTAGGGCAGCCCGCCGACGCAAAGATATTCCTTGAAATAGCGCAGCATCGCATTGTGGGTCGCGGCACTCACCGGAGTTTTGTCTGCAAGACATTTTTTCAAATAGGATATGACGTTTTCGCTGACTCCTTTTGCCCAGAGAAATTCCTCGAAATCCATAGGTTTCATATAGACGATTCTTTCAAAACCAGTCGGAATTCCTTTGGTTTTTTTGTTGTTGTATCCTTTGATTCCGAGAAGCGAACCTGTTGCGATGATATCATAGCGTCCGTCTTCCATAAACGGTTTTATGCTGGCTCTGGCGTTGGCGCATTCCTGAATCTCATCAAAAACGAGCACCGTTTTTCCAGCTTCGAAGCGCGATTTCGGAAAAAGGGCCGAAATATCCATGGTTATGCGGTCAACACTCAGGTCTCCGTCAAAAATCTGGCGCGCCGAGTCATTTTCCTTGAAATTGATGTAGATCACATTCTTAAATTCAGCTTTTGCAAAATCCAGAACGCTGAAAGTTTTGCCGATCTGCCGCATCCCTTTTACAACAAGCGCTTTCTTTTTGCCTGTTGAATCTTTCCAAGTCTTGAATTCATTGATGATTTTTCGTTTAAACATCTAAGCCTCCGCTCTAAAAACGCACTTTTTCAAGCGAGTTTTTAAGTAGAACATACATTTTTTCAAGCGAGTTTTCAAGAAAAACATACACTTTTTCAAGCGAGTTTTTTTCAGATTATTTCAAATCAAAAGAATAGATTCCTTCGTATCCCGCTGAAATGTAGAGCCTGTCACTCATAAACAGCATTGTGTTTTTCCACACCGCATCCGTGCTGAAGGTAAATTGCGTTGATTTGCCGTCTTTCGAAATGTAGTAAAGTTTGTCGCGTCCCTGGAGAACTGCGATTCCGCCGTTCTCAACATTCCAGAGTTTTGCATGTTCAAAAGTTCCTGAGAAAAGTTTTTTGCCGGAAACTGCCGAAACAACTTCGATGTCGTAAGAATTGTAAGAGTCGTCAACGCAGCCGTCCCAGCCGCCGTAGGATCTGACATGGATCAAGAATATGACGTCGTTTTTGACATAAACACCATGAGAATCCAAAGTGTATTTTCTGACTACATTCGCCTCTGAGTTAGTGTAATCGATTTCGAGAACGTAAAAATCATATTTTTCGTCAATGACCGGAGTTTTTGTGTAAAAGTATCTGCCGTCATCGCTGACTGCCTCAAGTTCGCCAGGAATGTTGATCCTTTTTTCTGCTTTAGGTTCCGAAGGATTGCTGGCATCGAACGGCAGCACATAGCAGTAATACTGGTCTCCGTTTTCCGGATCGGCCTTTTTGAGTCTGCATCCGCTTGTCCAGAATCTGCTGCCGGATGTCAAAAATTCTTTCCAAAGAAGACTCAGGAATTCGTATTCAAAATCAAATTTGACAGATTTTACCTTTTTGCCCGGATCATTCATGTTTAAAAAGGCGATTTTTTGATTCTTTGTGTTGCTGCGGTCTATGATACGTGTCGCAATGACATTGTTTTCCGAAACAGAGTTGATAAAAAAGTAGTCGTAATAGAAATCGATAAAAGTCTCTCCGAGATCTTCAAAAGGAGGCTCCTCGTTGATTTTTACCACCTGAAATTTGATGTTTTCAGTCCCGCCGTAAGCTGAACGGTTGAAGTAAATATAGTTGTTGTTTTTCAGAAATGCCGATGAATTGCCGCTAATGCTGCTTTTCCAAATCAAATCCGTTTCCGTGTTATACACACTGAGACCGAGATCTGTCTGTCCGCAGATATTTTCGCGGCATTTCGAGATCAAACTGATATCTTCGGCAAGAATCTTGTCTGAAAGCAGTTTCGGATTATCGCGGTCACTTATATCAACCGATAAAATTTCCGTATCGCTCATGCCGAAAACAATATTTCCGGCAACTATACCGCGTTCTATCGGAGTTCTCGATACAACAGACCCGCGCATTCTAAACCCTCTGTTTAAATCAAAATCGACAAAATAAACACTTGTTCCCCTCGGGTCGACAATCAGTCCTTCACTTTCAAAAATATCTAAAGTTTCCGAATTCTTCTGTCCTCCTCCCGACAACCGATCTATTTCTTTAGGTTTCTGAGGATCAGAAACATCATAGAGACAAATTCCGTTAAAACCCGGAGCTGTTGTAAAAATGTAGTTTCCTATGGCTTTGACAGGTTTCATTCCACCAGATAATTCAAGTTCCCCGAGTTTCACAAAATTCCCGGGATCCGAGATATCTATTATGCTGAAAGGAACTACGTCGTATGATGATGAGTCTCCGGCATAAAGTCTGTCTCCCAAGAAGCTGGAGTCATATAATTTATCTTCCGCCGTAAGAACCGATTTGCCGAGTCTTTTGGCCTCTGGACCGCTGACATCGAAACTTTCAAGTATGGCGTTACCTGAGCCGGAATAGTCGGAACAGGACAAAGCATAAAAAACACCATTCAGTTCATACATTTTTGAAATGTCGAAGATATATCCTTCTACGTCGAAAGAGGCTTTTTTTGCGATTTTTCCCGAAATGTCGCTGATATCAAACCTCGTTACAACCAAATTCGCGCTGTTGTAGGCAACATAAACAGATTTTTCTGAAATGTAGATATAAGGACAGCAGCTTTCGATTGAAACGTAATCTTTGTCAATTATACTTAAATTTTCAGGATCTTTAATATCCACAGACACTACGGAAATCTGATTCTTTCTACTATATGACGACTCGCATGGATTAGGATTCAGCTCATATTCTGTCGCAGCAATATAAATTATTTCTCCCTTCAGTCCGGAATCAGTTATTTCACCATTCATTTCCAATTCGCCGACAACGGAAATGTTTGAAGGATCTGCAGCATTTACAGCAAATATTTTTGAGGTTACGGTGCTGCCGTTGAAAAGTCCGTTTTCATCGAGACTTTCGTTGGTATTGCTGACAAGAAGATAAAGTTTTCCGTTCAAAATATACATTTCTCCGATATTTCCTTTAAATTTGAGAGTATCAAGGACTTTCAGATTGTTCGGATCGCTCACATCAACTGAAATCAAACCTTTGTATTTGTTTGTCAGCCAGAGGGTGTTTCCGTCCAACTTATATTTGTCCGCTTCGGCGATTGCATTCAGAGCCTCGTTGTTTCCGGCAAGTCCGGCATATTTGTAACCGTTGCCTGAGTAATCGCAGCTTTCCTCTGCATCAGCGGCAGCCTCAGCATCAGGAGACTCGTATTCTTCATCATCATTATTGTCGGTGGAATACGGGGCTGTGAACGTAATATACTTTTCAGTGCCGTCACCCGGATATTCCTCTCGTTCAGGAGTCTGATTTTCCGGATCATTGTCAGGCTTTCCGGCGTCACCGTTTTCCTGATTTTCAGAGTCATTTTTTTCCTGTTCTTCGGCTTGATTACCCTGATTTTCCGCTTTCTCATCGCTTTTTTTGGAATCGCCGCATGAAACGGCAAAACAAAGCGATAAAACCAAGACTGCCAATAATCTAAGAACTTTATTCATCCATACCTCCCCTAAAAAGACATCAATTTTTAACAAAAAAAAGCAAAAACACAATAGTTTAGTTTCACCTTGTGCCGATTTTTCTGATAATTTTTTTTAAAGTTGCGAGAAAGCATCTTTTTTATGACTTTGTCCTAATTTAACCCTGAATTTATGGGAAAATTATTGCCAAAATATGATCTCAAATTATAATGACAGTGTTTTGTTGTTTTCGAAAGAGGTGAAAAATGCCGAACATCAAACCCGTTTCCGACTTAAAAAATTATACCGCGATTATCAATCAGCTGAGTTACGGGAACAGAATCTATCTCACAAGAAACGGTCAGGGAACATGTGCTCTGATTGATATGAAAGAGCTTGACGATCTCGACAGACAGAAAGCGCTGCTTCAGCTCATGACGCGCCTGAACGATTCCAAAAGATCCGTTCATGAAGAAGGAACCGTTTCGCTTGAAGAACTTGAAGCCGAACTCGGAATACGCCAATGAAATACAAAGTGGAATTTTCGCAGATTGTCCGTCGGAAAATGAAGGATCTGAAACTTTATCTGACAGAACAGTTCGGGGCGGAAACTGCCGCAAAAAGTCCGGTACTCATTCTCGAAGCCGCGAAAAGTCTCGCGGATTTTCCAATGAAAGGGGCGAGTCTTGCCGCACTTTTCGATATTGAGACCGATTTCAGAACTCTTTATGTGAAGCACAATTATCTGTTTTACTACATCGAAGGCGAAAGAATCATTATATCCGAAATGTTTGATGAAAGAGAGGACTTCATGTTCAGACTTTTCGGAATAAAAACGGGCTCTTTGGATTAAAAAAGACAGGTTTTCGTTTATCAAAAACGCACTTTTTCAAAATTTTTGAAAAAAAGTGATCTGCCGGAAGAATCAAACAGCGACTTTACCCAGCAGAAAATCGAAAATATTGAGGATCAGTATTCCGTCGTCGTTGCGGTATGTCGGCTGCGTGCCGCCTGCAATCACAACTTTTTGAAAATTGTCGCCGATATGTTTCAGCGAACTGAGCTCCTGTTCCTGTTTTTCCTGCGTAGGAAGCGCGAAAGCGGATTGGATATAAACTCTGTCATAGCCTTTATTGCAGACGAAATCGACTTCCAGCTGCCTGCGCTCGCTTGTTCCGGCTTCATTGCGTGTGTTTAAAGTCACTTGTCCGACATCAACCGAATATCCGCGGACACGCAGTTCGTTATATATCAGATTTTCCATTAAATGAGTCTGTTCCGTCTGACGAAAATTCAGACGGGCGTTTCTTATTCCCAAATCTTCAAAATAAAACTTTGACGGAGTGTCGATGTATCTTCTCCCTTTAATATCGTAACGCACTGATTTTTCAATCAAAAATGCATCCTGCATATAATCGAGATAGTTTTTTACAGTGTCTCTTGTAATTGTGCTGTTTTTGGCGGAACGGAAAGTGTTTGCTATCTTCTGCGGGTTTGTAAGAGTGCCGATACTGCTCGCAACAACATCTATAAGTTCTTCCAGATCGTCATCGCCGCGGATTCCGTATCGCTCTTTTATGTCTATAAGATAAGTATTGTCAAACAACTGCCGGAGATATTCCCTTTTCTGCTCCTCGCTTTGCATTGAAACAAGCTGCGGAAGACCGCCCAAGCGCATAAATTCATTAAGATAATTCTCCAAAAACGCAGTTCCCGGCTTATCCGACATATATTCCTTAAAATTAAACGGATGGATACGGACTTCGTCACCGCGTCCACGGAAAGTTGTCACCACATCCTTGGAGAGAAAGCGGGCGTTGCTTCCTGTTACATAAACGTCAAGCTGCGGATTTTTCAGAAAAGTGTTCAGCACTTCCTCGAAACGATCGAGCCGCTGAACTTCGTCGATCAGTACATAATAATTCTTGTTGTCAGTGATTCTCTGCTTGACATAATCCAATATCGCAAACGGCTCACGCAGTGGTTCATTGTAAATATTTTCCAAGTCGATCTGTATAATGCGGGTGTTGTCCACACCCTCACTGCGAAGATAGTTGAAAAATAGCGAGAATAGCAGATACGATTTGCCGCTGCGCCGCATTCCGGTTATGATTTTTATCATCCCGTTCTGCTGCCTGTCGATAAGTTTTTGCAGGTATACCGGTCTTTCCATAAAAAATCCTCCATTCGTTTTTCTTGCGTCAATACGCAATTTTCACGAATAGAACAATACTCTTTTTTTTAATTAGCGCAATGTCTGTTCGTTTTTTTTGCGTATATACGCATTTTTTACCAGCAAACAGACAAAACAGTGTTTTTTATGATTATTTCACGTCGAAAGAGATAACTTTTCAGCCATCAGTGCCTAAAGGCAAATTCCTTGACACTTTTTGCGTAAATTCATATAACGCAGCGTTAATTGATTTTTTGGAGAGAAAAATGAAAAAAATTGCATTACTGTTGTTCTCAATCGTTTTCAGTTGCCTCTTAGTTTATGCTGAAACAAAACAGCCCGAACAGGCAAAAACAGCTCCCGCTGCGGAAAAGAAGGCGGAACCCGCGAAACAACTTCAGTGGGCAAAATACCCGATATTCACAGCAACATGGGAAAAAGCCCATGAATACTGTGAAAATCTTGAAGAGAGCGGCTTCAAAGACTGGCGCCTTCCCTCCATCGATGAACTTCGCTCGATAGTTCAGAAATGCCCCGAGACCGCTGCCGGCGGAAAGTGCTTAATCAGCGACAAAAACGGCAAACTCAGCCTGAATGACTACAGCAAGCAGGACTGCCGCGGCTGCCGCAGAGGAGGATTCAATCTTCCCGGCAACGGCTGGTTCTGGTCTGCATCGCAGATGACCGGCACAGACCACTTCTGGGTCATCAGCTTCAAAAACACAAGGATCTCTAACGCAAACAAAGCTGTTCCCTACAACGCTTACTGCGTCAGATAGTCAGTTTTGCGCAGTGCAAGATATGTAACTGCGAATGTCACAGCACAGCTCAGTACAACCAGCGTGAAAAATCCGCTGTAGCCGCATATTTCCTGAATATAGCCTGATACTGCTCCGGGAAGGACCGCCGAAAGCGCCATAAATCCCGTGCACACGGCGTAGTGCGACGTTTTGAGCTGTCCGTCGGAAAATTTCATCATGTATGCGATGTATGCCGTGAAACCGAAGCCGTAACCAAATTGGTCAAAAGCGATGCAGGCTCCTATGACTGTCAGCGATCCGGGCTGCGCCCAGGACAAGTAAGGGTAAACGATGCACGGCAGCGTCAGGCTCAGAGCCATGAGCGGAAGCGATCTGCGCAGACCGTGTTTTGAAATGTAGAAGCCGCCTAAGATCCCGCCGGCAAGAAGTGCCGCGACCCCGGCAGAACCGCAGATGATGCCGTATGCCTCCTTGTCGAGCCCGAGTCCTCCGGACGATACAGGATCGCTGAAAAACGGATACAGCATTTTCATCAGCAGTGCTTCGGGGAAACGGTAGAAAAGCATGAACAGCACAGCCGTCCAACAACCTTTTTTTGTGAAGAACGAAGAAAAGGCTGAGACAAAATTGTTTAGTGATTTTACACCTTTATCTAGTCTTAACTCGACCTGTGGCAGAACATGGTTGTGATAGATCGTGAGCAGAGCAAGTATTGCGGCGGCAAAAACGAAAGTTATCCGCCATGCAGAAGCTGTGTTTTTCGTATATTTCTCGACCTCTCCTGCAAAAACGACAACTATGCCCTGCCCGAAGATCATGGCGATGCGGTAGAATGTGTTTCTGATACCGATAAAAACCGACTGTCGCTTTTCATCAAGAGCCAGCATGTAGTATCCGTCAGCCGAAATGTCGTGCGTGGCCGATGCTGTCGCGGTAACGGCAAAAAGAAAAAGCGTGACGGAAAGAGCTTTTCCCGAGAGCGTAAATGCGATAAGAGCAACCGAAACAGCGATCGTCAGCTGAGTCGCGATTATCCACCACCGCTTGCTTTTGACCGTGTCTACAAGCGGGCTCCACAAAGGTTTGAAAAGCCACGGAAGCGCGATAAAACTTGTCAGTGCCGCCAATTTTCCGTTGCTTGTCCCGAGATCTTTCAGCATCACCAGCGAGATGGCATTTACTATGAAATACGGAAAACCCTCGGCGAAATATAAGGTGGGGATCCATGACCATGGAGATCTGTTCAATTATTTCCCCGCAGAACGGAAATTTTAGAAAACTACTCCGAGATAAACATTGAGGTAGTGGAAAAGCGTCGTATCGTGTTCATCGGTATCAAGACCGGAGAACGGGATGCCGATCTGGTATCTCGTGCCGAGGCGCATCCCGCTTTTGTTCGCGTAATCTATGCCGATAAAAGGTTCGATCGCGTTGGGAAGCCCCTTCCCGCCCAGCGAGTTGTTCTCTTTGAGCGCCATCGAATAGGTCGTTCCGACATATCCTTTGAGGTCGTCAAGGAAGAAGTATGTCGCGGTCAAACTTGCGTAGTAACCTGCTGTAAAGCGGCCGAGGAACTGGTTCCACAAAGCGGAGTTGAAATTGTAGTCCTTGTTGAAGCGGAAATTTTCAACTGTGCGGTCGCTTCTTGTTGAAGAGTTGTTGACCGAATTTCCGGGAGTGCTCCACGAATCTGCCTGAACTTTGTCGGCGTCGTCGGGAGAGGCGATACCGGTGAGAAGACCGATGTGGAATTTTTTCGGGATAACACGGAAACCGAGATCTGCGGCCCAGCCTACCATCTGTGCCTTGACAGATTTGTCGCGGCCGTCCTCAAGCCTGATCTTGCCTATGCTTCCGGTGAGGAAAGCAAGTTCAGTTTTGAAGGAGAATATTTTGTAGTGGAGATTGAGCCATGCATCGAGTTTCCACAGTTTCGCGCTCTGTCCGGTAAAGGCGTAAACAGTGTCCGGATCGATCAAATGATCGGATGTCGGATCGACTCTGCCGTCCTGATCGTCAGATTTGACCCACTCGCCGGAAGAGTCGTTCTTCCACGAAAACATTACCATCGCACCGACTTCGACGACTGTTTTTTCGTTGAGGATCTTGTTTTCAAGAACCGCCGGATCGTCTTCCTGCATGGTGAACATAAGGCTTACGTTGAAGCCGTCGTCCTTTTGCGAAGCATCTATGAAGTAGTCGTGGTATTTGTCCAAAAGCCCGGTCGAAGCGAGGTCGAAAGCGGGGATTATCTTGAATCCCATTATCGGGATCGTGAGCTGAAGCCTGTCGAGATAGTTGCCCGTCGAGAGCGAGTTGAATTTGTTGCCGTCGCTGTAAAGTATCCCGAGACCCCAGCTGAACGGCATCCTTCCGACTTTGAGCTGTCCTATCGGAGTGTCGAAAACGCCCCAAAGCCCCTCGAAAACTATGTTTGCCGAAGTCGAAAGCTGCGCATCCCGGAGAAGCCCGTTCTCTTTTCTGTCGAACTCGTAATTGTCAGCCCCCATCGCCGTGTTGCCGAAGATCGAAAGTTTCGTGTGGATCTCCATCGTTTCGGCGATATTGATTACAGGTTCCAGGTGCAGTTTGAGCCAAGCCCAGTTGAGGACATGCTCGTTGGTCTTGCGGGTCACCCTTTCTCCCGTGGTCTCATCAGTCACAACGTTGTTTATCGTGTTCCGTGACGCCATGTAGGGGTTGTTGTCATTGAGTTTCATATTGTAGGAAAAGGTGTTCGCCACATTGAAATATCCGTAAAGTTCGAAATATTTCACAGGTTTTCCCTGCTGGATCTTGACTAAAGGCGCATCGGTGAGAGGCTCTTCATCAGCAACGAACTCCTGTCCGTCCTGCTCAGGTTCCTCTTTTTCCTCAGCTCCGGTGCTTTCAGAGGGAACGTTTTCAGTTTCTTCTTTTTGTCCGCTCTCCGGCGCAGCCTCTTCCGAAGGAGCCTCTTCGGCAGGTTTTTCTTCTTCTGATGTCTGCTCAGGCGCAGTTTCAGCGGCAGCCTTATCCGATTCAGACTCTTCCGGGGACGCTTCCTGCGGCAGAAGCGCGAAACTGAAAATAAAAACCGTTAAAAAAACAAAAATCTTAGGCATAAAACCCTCCTACTTAGAGAAATTCTCAAGGGTCACTATCTTTATCTTGTTGGCGAGAAGGATCTCTTCCGTCGCGGCCATATCCCATGTCTTTATAGCGATAAAAGCCGAGTTTTTGCCGGAAGCCAGAGTGTAGATGTAGTCGATGTTTATGTCATTTTCGCTCAAAAGACGTGCGATCTCGAGCAGCTCGCCGGGTTTGTCCTTGAGATCGACGACGATTATCTTCACGACATTGTGCGAAAGATCCATCTTCTTCAGTATCTCGCGGGTCTTTTTCGTGTCGCTGACGACAAGTCTGAGCTCGCCGAAAGCCGCGGTCTCGTTGATCGTGAGGCCGATGATATTGATGTTTCCTTCGCTTATAGATTCAAGGATCTTCTTCAAAACGCCGGGTTCATTCCTTAAAAGCACCGAAATCTGCTCTACTCTCATTTTTCCCTCCAAAATAAAAAACACGCGGAAAACATATCACTCAAAAATCGGATATGTCAAAATATATTGTTATATCGGCATGATTTTTTTATGAATTTTTATAAAAATACGAAGTTTTTTTGCCGTATCGTCTTTTTTCCCTAAAATAGCGCGTTTTTTGTTGCGGAGGAAAAAATGGAAGTGAATTTCAGTGAAAAATGTTTTGTCTGCGGGAAAAAGAACGCCGACGGTCTGCATCTCGACATACATCGTGACAATGAAAAACTCTGCGCCGAAGCGGAGATCTCCGTTCCCGACAAATTCTGCGGATGGGAGGGGATAATCCACGGCGGAATAATCTCGACTCTGCTTGACGAGATCATGGCGTATGCGGCCTTCACCCACGACCAGAAAGGAGTCACCGGAGAGATCAGCGTCCGTTTCAGGAAGCCGATGCCATCGAACAGGACGGTAAAAGTCGAAGGATGCGTCGAATCTCAGAGAGGACGTATTCTCTGCACCGCCGGAAAAATAACTCTTGACGGCGAACTGATCGCAGAAGCCACGGCAAAAATGGTAAGACTGAATTGAGAGAAAACTATGGTAAAGAAAACTGTCCTTGTTACAGGCGGAGCCGGGTTCGTCGGTTCCCATCTCTGCAAAGCCCTGCTGGAACGCGGTGATCATGTCGTCTGCATCGACAATTTCATCAGCGGAAGACTTTCGAACATCGAGCCGCTCAAAAAGGATCCCGACTTTGACCTGCTGATCCACGATGTTACCGAACCCTACAATTTTTATGTCGACGAGATCTTCAACCTGGCGTGTCCGGCAAGTCCGATATTTTATCAGCGAGATCCCATCGCGACATACAAAACGACTGTTCTCGGTGCGATAAACGCTCTCGACCTTGCGCTAAGATGGAACGCGAAAATTTTTCAGGCATCGACCAGCGAAGTTTACGGCGACGCTTTGGTCCATCCTCAGCCTGAAAGTTACTGGGGAAATGTCAATCCGCACGGTGTCAGGAGCTGCTACGACGAAGGGAAACGAGGGGCTGAATCGCTCTTTTTCGACTATCACAGAAAGCATGGAACAAAAATAAAAGTAGCAAGGATCTTCAATACTTATGGCCCGAATATGAATATTGACGACGGCCGCGTTGTGAGCAATTTCATAATCCAGGCTCTTCAGAACCGCGACATAACAGTCTACGGTGACGGATTGCAGACGCGCAGTTTCTGCTATGTCGACGACCTTATCCGCGGAATGCTCGCCCTCATGGATTCTGACGATTCGGTAACCGGGCCTGTAAATCTCGGAAACCCCGGCGAATTTACGATGTTAGAGCTTGCCGGAAAAGTGCTCGCTCAGACCGGCAGCAAGTCGAAACTCGTCTTTATGCCGCTCCCGGGTGACGATCCGCGTGTCAGACGGCCTGACATAACCCTTGCCGGAAAACTTCTCGGATGGAAACCTGAGATCCCGCTCGATGAAGGTCTGCGCCGGACGATCGAATATTTCAAAGGAATACTCTGATTTTCAAACACAAATAAAAAAGGCCGGCGTGATGCCGGCCCCGTTTGGGTGGCAAAGATGAAACGATTACTTTTTGCCTTTTTTAGGAGAGTCTTTCTTCTCTTTTGCACAGACTTTGCAGAATTTGTAGCCGTTTTCCAGCGCTTCTTCTTCGGACGCAAAAACTTTGGTGCATCCTTTGCAGTTGTAGTAGCGGCAGTCCGATTTGTGGCATGTTTTAGTGTCGGGATTGCAGTGGATCTCGGCAGCAAACACAATCGAAAATGAAAAAATCATTACTGCAAAAACAAGTAATTTGGAAACAAATTTTTTCATAGTAAACACTCCAATTTAAAAAATTAACAAATAAGCATGAAATATTTAATCGAAGATTTTTATTTTGTCAATAAAATTTTAACAAAAATTTGAGAAATTTATTTAAATACATGAAAATATTTGGAAATAATTTCCTTTAGGAAGTTTTTGTGTTGCTGAAATATGAGTTAGATTTTATCGATTGTCAATCGGTAATTTCCCAATGGCCGTTTTTGTCGGCACCGATACGCTTTATGAGATTTTTTTTCTTCAAAGCCGAAAAAAGCCGCTCTGCCTGCCGTTGGCTGATATTCAGACGAACCGCCGCCGTTTTTGCCGATATTTCAGGATTTTCTCTAATCAAATCAAGAATTTTGACTTCATTTACACCGACATTTGCACCGACATTTACACCGACATCCAATGCCGTTTTGTCGGCAAACCGGAGCCTCTTTATGGTGTTGGCAATCATCTTCAGCATAAATTCAACAAAAACTCCTGAATCGGCATCGTCCGTGCTTTGTTCGATCGCCTTGTAGTATCCGGCCTGATTTTCCCAGATCATGTTTTCGATCGGCAGGTGTGCGAAAACGGGATTCCATTCCGCAAGAAGTCTCGACTGCCAGAATCTTCCCATTCTGCCGTTGCCGTCTTCAAACGGATGGATGAACTCGAATTCGTAATGAAAAACACTGCTTTTTATAAGTATGTGGTCTTCTGCATTTTTCAGCCACTCGAAAAGATCGGATATAAGTCCTGAAACCATGTGTGCCGGAGGAGCGACATGCGAGATCCCGCTTCTGCCCATCACGCCGACTCCTCCGCGCCTGAAATTTCCGCCACTAAATTGACTGTTTCAGCCGTTATCGTGAATGGCGGAGTGTAGATCTTTTTCTTTTCTGCCATTTTATTTGTTGAATTCGTTGAGCTTGTCCTCGAGAAGTTTTTTGATCTCAGCCATTCTTTCAGGCGTTTCGGCTTCGACTCTCATAACGATGACGTTCTGCGTGTTGCTCGGGCGCATGAGTCCCCAGCCGTCTTTGAAAGTGACTCTGACGCCGTCGATGTCGTTCACTTCGTAGCCGCCGTTTTTGAAGAAATTGACAACGTTTTCAACGATTTGGAACTTTTTGGTCTCGTCGACTTCGATCCTGAGTTCGGGAGTCGAGAAAGTTTCGGGGATCCCTTCAAGCAGTTTGTCGAAATCGGCACCGTGCTTTCCGATTATCTCAAGCATTCTGAAAGCGGAATAGATCGCGCAGTCATATCCGAAGAAGCGCTGTTTGAAGAAGACGTGTCCGCTCATTTCTCCGCCGAAAGCAGCTCCGATCTCTTTCATTTTAGCTTTGATGAGCGAGTGTCCGGCCTTCCACATTACAGGTTTTCCGCCGTGAGCCGCAATGTCGTCGTAAAGAGTCTTGCTGCACTTTACGTCACCGACGATAGCCGCGCCGGGAACTTCTTCGAGGACGCTTCTTGCAAAAATATTGAGGATCTTGTCGCCCCAGATGATTTTCCCGTTTCTGTCAACGATACCGATCCTGTCTGCGTCGCCGTCAAAACCGATGCCGAGGTCTGCGCCGTTTTCCTTTACCGCAGCGATCATCTTTTGGATGTAAGCCTCGACCGTCGGATCGGGGTGATGATTCGGAAATCTGCCGTTCGGCTCTTCAAAAATGCTGATGACGTTGAGCCCCATTTTGCGCATGATCGGAACTGCGACAAAGCCGCCGACACCGTTGCCTGCATCAACTACGAGCTTGATTTTTTCGGGATGTTCGATGTGTATCGTCTTGAAAATGAACTTTTCAAAATCGGGAATGATGTTGTAGGTGCTGTTCGTCCCCTTCTTTTCAGGGTTGAGGAAGTCGTCAGCTTCCATGATGTCCGCGATCTCCTGGATCCCGTCGCCGTAGACCGGAAGGTCGATGAGGTTTACTTTGAAACCGTTATATTCAGGCGGATTGTGGCTTCCCGTGATCATTACCGCGCCCTGAACATCGATATTGAACATCGAGAAATAGCAGAGACCTGTCGGAATCATGCCGAGAAAGATCGTGTCGATACCGCTGTCGTTGAAACCTTTTATCATAGCCTGAGCAAAAGAAGGCGAGCTCAGTCTCGCGTCGTGGCCGATCGAGACCGTCTTGAAAGACGGGAGTTTTTTCTTGTAGAAACTTGCGCATCCGCGCGCCAGATTGTAGGCAAAATCATCAGTTAAATCGACGTTTACGTAGCCTCTGACATCATACTGTCTAAAAATCGTTCTGTTGATCTTCATCTTTTTCTCCGCAAAAAGTCTTTAAAAAAACCGCAGTATTTTAGCAGAAATTATTTTTTTTTAAAGTGATAAATGGCTGAAAATACGATTTTTCTTGATTTAAAATGCACCGACAGCATAATTAGGCGTTTTGTGGATATTTAAGGGTGTGATTTGGCTGAAAAATTCAAAAATATTCTTGTTTTCGACGCTTCTTCTTCCAATATTTTTTTTGGCGGTGCAGATGAGAAAAAAGTGGTCTTCAAGGCAGAGAGCTTTGAAAAATCCAGGCTCAGCCGCTTTCTGCCGGAAGAGTTTGAAAAAGTTGTCTCTCAGCTTGATCTGACGGAACTTCCGCGAGTCGTTATCGGCAACGGGCCCGGAGCTTTTACCGGGATAAAGACCGGAACGGCGTTTTTTCTCGCCTACATCTACTCGCTCGGAGTGGAAACGGTCGAGACCGTGAGTTCTTTTTCGTTCATTTCCGCGCTTTCAGGGCCGTGCTCCGAAGATATAAGGATCGTTCTCATCCCATTCAACAAAGGCGAGTATTTCGCGGCGGTCCTCGATAAAAACAATAAAATTCTGCGCGGCGACATCTTCATAAAGCCGCCTTACGACAATATTCCCGCTTTTTTTGAAGGTCTTTCGGGCAGAAAAGCCGAGATAGCCGCCCCTGTCGAGTGCGAAAGCGGGGTGGTCCATGAACTGAACAGGATCTTTTCTGTCAAAAATGTGCGTTTTGACGGTTTTTCTTTCGACAGAAGCAGATTCGATGCGATCCCCGATACTAAAAAAGTGAATGTGATCTCAGAACCTTACATAGTCAACCATGTGATCTTACCGGCAAATCTTGACAGTAACGGCAATTTTTATGTTGAAGCAGAGCTTCAGGAGGCAAAAATGGGTCAGGACAGTTTTTCGCGTGAAGAGATTCTTGAAAAGTTGAAGCAGCTTAAAGAAGAACATTCGAAACTGAACGAAAGATCGGGTGAACTTTCCTCGAAAAAGATCTTTACTCCGCAGGATGAAGCGGAACTCAACCTTGTCAGAAAGAAAAAACTCCGCGCGAAAGACATGATTGCATACTTTGAGAACCTTCTGAAAGAAAAGTAATGATCACTCTTTTGTGAAAACGAATTCTCCGTCACGGACACTGCACAGAAAATCGGTCTCTTTCCCTGAATTTTTGTAGTATTCCTCAAGAAAAGCCCCTTCGAAAAATTTTCCGGCTATCCTTTTTACGGCACGCGCCCCCATGAGTCTGTCGCGGGCAGTCATCTTCGAAACGATGAGCTCCTGTGCCGATTTTCTGTCTTCGATCGAAAGAGAGCACATTCCCATGCCGTTGAGCCTTTTCTGGATCTCATTCAGAGCAGAGCCGGCAAGTTTGACAAGCTCCTCCTGCGAAAAAGGTTTGAAAAGAACTATGTCATCGACGCGGTTGACAAGTTCGGGCGAGAGAAAAGACTCGATCTTATTGACTATTTCTGCCGAGCGGGCACCAGTGTCGGTCTCTCCGAAACCTACTCTGCCCGCAGAGAAGAGTTCCGCCCCCAAATTGGTAGTCATGATTATTATCGATTCGCTCATGTCGGCCGTAAATCCGCGAGTGTCGGAAACGCGCCCCTCTTCAAGGATCTGTAGAAAAATGGTGAGCACTTTGGGATGCGCCTTTTCGATCTCGTCGAGCAGCAGAAGCTGGTAAGGTTCGCGCCTGAACGCTTCAGTCAGCTTGCCTCCTTCGTCGTAGCCTGAATATCCCGGAGGAGCGCCGATAAGTTTCGAAACCGAATGAGGCTCCTGAAATTCGCTCATATCAAAAACGACCATTCTGTCTGGACTTCCGAAGAGGAAATTCGCCAGTTTTTTCGCTGTTTCGGTTTTTCCTGTCCCGGTGGGACCTGCAAAAATCATCGACGCAAGCGGTTTGCCTGCCGGTTTGCTGCTGAATTTTCTTGCAAAGATCCTGGAAATGCGCTCCTTCGCGCTTTTCTGCCCGACAATGAAGCGGTCGAGGACTTCAGGCAGAGTATTCACGATCCTCGCCGTGTCGATGAGGAGATTCTCGGGCGGTATCCCCGTCCGGCTGGAGACCAGAAAGACCAGGTCGTCAGTTTCCGCCGTCTGCCTCCGCTCGCGTTTCAGGATGCTTCCCAGCGTGTCAAGAAGAGAGAGGACCTTGTCAGGCTGGCTTTTGCCTGAAATATAGCGGTCGCTCAGCGTTATCGCCGCTTTTATGAAATCTTCGCCGCCGAAAACGACTCCGTGATACTTTTCAAGAGTTTTGGCCGCGTTCGTGACTATCGTCAGAAGCTCGTCGTTCCTGGGCTCTTCGACTTTGACTATCGAAAAGCGCCGCTCCATCGCAGGGTCTTTCGCGATGAATCTGTTGAATTCGTCAGTCGTCGTTGCCCCGATGAGTGGAAAGTTGCCGCGTGAAAGTGCAGGTTTGAGCATATTCGCGACAGTATCGCTGCCGGAAGAGAAAAGAAGGTGTATCTCGTCGATGAAGATCACGATGCTGTCACGATTTTTCTCAACATAATCAAGCAGTTCCGTTATCCTCTTTTCGAGCGATCCGCGGTATTCCGTCCCTCCGACAAGAGACGAAAGTTTGAGTTCCCAGATCTCGATGCCCGGCAGCAGGCCGTCTTTCTGCCTGAGAGCTACAGCCTCGACGATCGCCGTTTTGCCGCTTCCCGCCGGACCTATGATCATTGGGTTGTTGCTGTTTTTTCTGCCAAGGATGTCGATTATCGACTCGATCTCCCTGCCTCTGCCGAAAACAGGATCTATTTTTCCTTCGAGAGCTTCCTGCGTAAGATTCCTTCCGAAGAGGGCGAGAGCGTTTTCGTCGCTTCCCGGTGCCTCAGGGCTTTTGGTCTCTGTATCGAATCTCGGATAGACTTTCGTCGATTCCTTCACCATCTCGCCGGCACGGTTCTGAGCTTTTCTCGTCGGTGCGTCGATGTGTTTCATCGCAGCCACGCGGAGCTCGGAGATCCTTCCCATTTTATCGAGGATCCGGTAGGCGATCGACTCTCTTGTGCTGACCAGCGCCGCAAGAAAATGGGTCGGATTTACCGGCTGGCCGGCGTTCATGCGGTATGTACCGGCGTTTTCCTCGAGCTGTTTTATCATCCCCTTTTTCTCTTCAATGTTCACGCCGGAAAGTTTTGCGTTTTTCGCCATGAAATTGTAGGTCTTGGCAACATCCTGATAGGTGATCCCGAGACTTTCGAATATCGCGGAAGCCTCGCTCGGAGCAGAAAAATAGGCAAGAAGAAAATGGAGGGAATTCAAAGGACTCTGCATCCTTTCGGCAAAATCAAGAGCCTCGCCGTAAAGCGAAACCAGTGCGGTATCCTGAGATTCGGACAAAATCGCCTCCAAAAACAAAAGCGGTGCAGTTTAGAGCAAACAGTGCTCTTTTTCAACAATTTTATAGAGATTCTTCAACAAAACTTGACTGTTCCGGCACTTTGGATAAAATATCGCCGTTTTTGTTTAATACTATGGGAGGCAGTCATGAAAAAATCGGTGTTTTCTATTATTTCCGTCATTCTTCTTTTGGTTTTGTCCGCATGCGGAAGCGCTGACAAAAAAACAGGCAACGCTGTAAAAAACGAATTCGACGGCGCTCCGAAATGGGTGCTCGGCAGTTCCAGCACAGCTAAAGAAATATGCGGCGTAGGAAGCGCAGCAGGATCCAGGAATGTTTCTATGATGCGCACCTCGGCAGCCGGCAGAGGCAGGACCGAGATCGCAAGGATGCTCGAACTCAAAGTCCAGTCGATGCTCAAAGACTACCAGTCGACAACGACCGGCGGAGAAGAATTCGGCACAGCGGCAAATGACGAGCAGCACATCGTCGATGTAGCGAAACAGATCACGGACATCACGCTTTCAGGCACTGAGCAGAAAGAAAGCTGGATCTCAGATTCCGGAACGCTTTATGTCCTTATGTGCGCTGATCTTGAAAAATTCAAAATTTCCGTAAACAGCATGAGCCAGCTCAGCGAAAGCGTCAGAAAAGCGGTCACCGAAAGGGCGGACAAGGCTTTTGACGAACTTTCAAAAGAGATCGAAGCTCAGAAAAAATAATTTTCCTCCAAATTTTCATGAAAACTCTCATCACTTTCTTTTTTCTTATATCGCTTTTCTTCTATTCAAGCGCGGATGATGACATCGAATCGGCAGGATCTCTGGCGGAAGGACGCGAGATCGCACCTCTGCCACGGACCGACGAAAGGATAAACGGATACCGTGAAGACTACAAAAAGCCTTCGGAAAACCTAATCGAACTTCCGAAAAAATATCGGAAAAAAGAGAAGGAAAAGGAAAAAAAACCGGAAGAAAAACCCGCGGCGCCTGAAGAGACGTCAACATCTCTGCCTCAGGAACCAGAACCCCGACCTGTACAGACGTTTCATGAAACGTCTCTACCAAAGGAACCAGAAACAGAATCCAAACCCGCACAAACGTCTCTGCCAACGGAACCAGAACCCCGGCCTGTACAGACGTTTCATGAAACGTCTCTACCGCCTGAACCATTAAAACCGGCGGAAAAACCTAAACCTAAGCCGGGATATTACGGCGAAACCTTTGACGGTCTCCGCGACGGAAAAGGAAAACTCGTGCTTGAAAACGGCGATGTTTATGAAGGAAACTGGAAAGAGGGACAGAAAAACGGACAGGGGATCTACCTTTACGCAAGCGGCATAAAATACAACGGCACATGGAAAAACGACAAAATGGACGGCTACGGCTCTCTGATCTTTCCCGACGGTAGTTCGTATTACGGCGAATTCAAGGAGGGGGCGATATCGGGGAGCGGCACCTTCAAATACAGTGACAAAGCCGAATATTCAGGCGAATGGAAGAACGGCAAATGGCACGGACGCGGCCGTTTCAGACTTGCCAACGGCAGGGAGATAAACGCCGTTTTCTGCGATCAGCAGATAGTCGAACTGATAAAACCTGACGAAGACAGCGACTGAATCAGCTGTTCAAAAAAACAATTCTAAAAATAACCTTTGACAAAAAAAGCCTTGCGGCTATGATTAGCCGTGTTTTTGTAGTGTACTTTTTAACATTTTTACTTTGGTTGAGGTGATTTTAATGAGTAAAAAACTTTTTATTATCTTTATCCTTGCGCTCCTTATGCCGTTCGCGGCGGGCGCTAAAGCCATCGGTCCTTCCGTCTCGAAATACAGAGGAACGGAACTCAAATGGGAAGACGGAGCTTATGGCTACCATGTCATGTTCAAATCACTCCTTGACAACAAAGAGCAGGATTCAAATCCTCAAAACCCGCAAGGAGACACCTGCAGAGATTCCAGCACCTACGAACTCGGTATTTCCCACATTCCCGCTGATGCCATCATAGAAGACGCCTACATTATCTGGACTGCAGCACAGCCTGTCGCAAAGAAAGACGCGACGACAGACAGCGAAGTCAGCCTCTCTTTCGTTTCCAGCGACGGTTCGATAAGCGAAAGCCAGACCATCAAAGGAAAAAAGGCTTACAAAGTTTCCGAAGCAGGAACTGTCGATTTTGAGTTTGACGGCGTAAGAGATGCCGAAGACCCGAACAAAAGCTGGTACACCTACCGTGTAAAAGTCCTCGATTTCTTCAAATCCATTCAGGAAAAAGGAAGAGCGGGCGCAGTTGAAGGAGCTGCTTTCTACGACGGCTACTCCCTCATCGGAAACTACACGCTCTCCGGCCTTGAATGCGCAAACGACAATGTTTACAAAGGCTCGACTGAAATGGTCGCAGACTGGTCGATCGTCCTCATCTACTCGTCTGTCGAGATCAGCCCGAAAAAGATCTACATGTATGACGGTTTCAAGGTCTACTGGCATGAGCTCAGCGAGATCAACGTCACCGGCTTCGAATTCCCGATAGATCCCGAGATCAGGATCACTCTTGCGACCCACGAAGGCGACCCGGGACTTGCTGACGCGAACCCCGAAGGCCACATGCTCGTTCCGGAAGGTATCCAGGTCCAGGGCGAAGGCATAGACTGGCTTCCCATCAGCAACAAATGCAACCCTGAGGCTTTTGCCGACAAGGATTTCATCCATCTTGACTACACCGAGATGTTCAACTCGATTTCTTCCGTTTACGGCTACAACGACAGCGCACCGACATGCATCGGCGGAGAGCCGCCTGTCCTCAACTACGAGGAGATCGAATACGGTATGGATGTCGACACTTTCGTCATGGATTCATATTCCGACGCTTCCTACGCGGCGCACTTCAACAAAGGCGGCAAAAGGATAGCGCTCAGGATCGGCGCGAACCAGGACTCTGTCATCACGAACTACATGATCGTATCGGTCGATACCAAGGCTCCGCAGTTCGATATCCCGGCAGAACCCGAAAAAGTAGCCTGCACCCCGGCTAACAACTTCGACGCAAATGCTATCGAAGGCAAATGGTGCCAGAACGGTCTTGAACACACTTTCGCGCTCAGGATCCAGAACTGGGGAAGCGACTCCACCGGCGCGATCACCGTAACAGACACCATCCCCGCAGGAATGGAATATGTTCCGGGTTCGACCGAATATGCTACCAGCTTCAAAACTGAAGGGGGCAAAAAAATCGCGACACGCTGGCTCCCGATCCCTGACAAAAACGGATTCCCGCTTGAAAGCGGTTTCAAGGTTTCCGATTCGCTCAACTTCTGCCCCGACGGCAGCGACTACCTTGCATGCGAAGATCTCATCATGGTCCGTTTCAGAGCAAAGGTCAAAAGCGACACCCCCAAAAACCAGATCATTGAGAACACTGCATTCTACAAGACCCCCGGTATCAACGACTACAAAACGAATCTCGGTATCCCGGTCAAACTCAGAATGCTCCCCGCAGGTTGCGTCAACTCGCAGGACGCTGTCGATCTTTCAGACTGCGGCGGTGTAGGAGCGGCTGCATGCACCAAGAACGAAGACTGTGCTGAAGGGTATATCTGCGACACCGAAACCGGCGCATGCTCCGAAGATCCGTCGATAGTCAGATGTTCCGACAGCGCAGTGACCGCGGCTCAGGGCAAAAACAGCCTCAACAGCGAGACGATCTTCATCGCAAATCCGCAGACCGACCTTGTCATCGGCCAGCTCGAACTTGCCGGCAGCGGTGAAAAATGCTACTTCAACCTTGAATCGGTCAAACTCAAGATCAACGTCAACGACTCCAACATCCAGATCTCCGATCTCAAGATGTATAACGACATGAACAGCAACGGCATCGTTGACGAAGGCGACGTCCTCATGGCTTCGACCGACGCCCTCTCTTCCGGATACGCAACATTCTCGGCTTCGAATCCCGAAAACAGGCTTTGGAGCAACAAGAAGAACAATGTCCTTTTCGCGCTCAGTGCAAAATACAAAGAGGACGCTCAGATCTCCAACAGCGCATACTTTGCTCCGTCGATCGAAAAAGACGGCGGCATCACGCTTTCCGACGGCGGAACACCCGTTCTTGAAGGACTCCCTGTAGTTTTCAGCAAATTCCAGTTCGAGCCCGACAAAGCTTTCATCGTCACGAAAGGCATGAACGATCCTGAAGTCCCCGCGAAATCGGAAATGAACAAATTCCGCGACATCCTTCAGATCCGCGTAAAGGCAAACGGCGCTGACGAGACGATCAAAAAGATGACGATCAAAGTTCCGAAGAGCGGCTTCGCTTCTTTCGGCAAAGGCATCACGAAACTCGCAGTATACGAAGACACCGACAACGACGGCGCAGGCGACACCGAGATCGCTTCGACGACCAGTTTCGAAGGGCTTCAGAGACACCAGTTCACGCTCAATTTCGATGTTCCGCAGAACACCGACAAATATCTCACGATAAAGGCAGAGCTTGCTCTTGAAGACGGCGACACGGCTCAGGTCCAGGTTTCGGCGATCACCGTAAACGAACTTTCCGTCCTTGGTCTTCCGGTCGATTCAAGACCTTACGATTACTTCTGTGATCCCAAACTTGAAGACTGCGGCGGAGACGGCGGATGCTCGATAACAGCTGCGGAAAGCAATGGCGACACGATGCTCTTCGCTCTTGCAGCTGCGGCAATGCTTCTCCTTTCGGCTCTTGCTTTCAGAATGAAGAAAAACTGATCCCTAAAACCTGACTCTTCCCTTTTTCAAAATTCAAACCTCTAAATTCATTAAAAAAATCTCTCAGTTTTCACATTTTGATTTGCAATTTTGAAGATCATGAGTATAAAAACGCGTTTTTCCGGCTCTTTTTAAATGTATATTGAGATATTATTAAGCCTATATAGAACAGGAGGAAAAAATGGCAGCAAAAAAATTCGTTTATTTCTTTGGACCGGAAGGTTCGGAAGGAAACGCTTCGATGAAAAACATTCTCGGCGGAAAGGGCGCCAACCTCGCCGAAATGTGCAACATGGAGATCCCGGTCCCGGCCGGTTTCACGATCGCTACCGACATGTGCACAGTCTACTACAAAAACGACAGGAACTATCCGCCGGAACTTGCGGAGCAGGTCGATGAAAACCTTAAAAAAGTTGAAGAAGTCATGGGCAAAAAATTCGGCGATCCCGAAAATCCCCTTCTTCTTTCGGTCAGAAGCGGTGCCCGTGCTTCCATGCCCGGCATGATGGATACGATACTCAACCTCGGTCTCAATGAAAATACGCTTCAGGGACTCATCAAAACCGAGTCCGACACCCGTTTCGCATGGGACAGCCTCCGCCGTTTCATGCAGATGTACGGCAATGTCGTCATGGGGATCAAAGGCGAGCACTTTGAACATGCAATCAGCAGCCTCAAAGACAAATACGGCATCAAAAACGACCTCGAAATGACAGTCGAAAACCTTAAAGAACTTGTCGAAAGCTACAAAAAGATCGTCAAAGAGCAGACCTGCAAAGAGTTCCCGACCGACCCGAAAGAGCAGCTCTGGGGCGCTATTGACGCAGTTTTCGGAAGCTGGATGAACGAGCGTGCGATCGTTTACCGCAAGATGAACGGTTTCTCTGACGACTGGGGAACCGCTGTCAATGTTCAGGCGATGGTTTTCGGAAACATGGGCAACGACTGTGCGACAGGTGTTGCTTTCACGAGAAACCCCGCTACCGGCGAGCACATTTTCTTCGGCGAATACCTCATCAACGCTCAGGGCGAAGATGTCGTCGCAGGCATCAGGACTCCGCAGCAGATAACTCTTGCAGGCAGCAAAAAATGGGCGGCAGAGCACAATGTAAGCGAAGAAGAGAGGGCTTCCAAATATCCTTCTCTTGAAGAATACATGCCTGAAGTTTACGAAAATCTCTGCAATATCTACAAAAAACTCGAACTTCACTACCGCGACATGCAGGACATCGAGTTTACGATCGAAAATAGAAAATTGTGGATGCTCCAGACGAGAAACGGCAAAAGAACGGCTGCTGCAGCTGTAAAGATCGCCGTTGATATGGTCAACGAAGGGCTTATCGAGACCGATGACGCGCTTCTCAGAGTCACTCCGGACCAGATCGACCAGCTTCTTCACCCGCAGTTCGTAAAAGAGAGCAAAAAGAATGCGAAACTCATCACGAAAGGTCTTCCGGCAAGCCCCGGCGCAGGTACAGGCCAGATCGTCTTCAACGCCGAAGACGCGGCGGCATGGAAGGCAAACGGTCTCGAGACGATCCTCGTCAGACTTGAGACAAGCCCTGAAGACATCACCGGCATGGTCGCTGCAAACGGTATCCTCACCGGACGCGGCGGCATGACATCCCACGCAGCCGTCGTTGCAAGAGGCATGGGCAAATGCTGCGTCAGCGGATGCGGCGGACTCAACATCAACGTTGATGAAAAAACGATAAAAACAGGAGACCTCGTTCTCAAAGAAGGCGACTGGATCTCGATAGACGGCAGCACCGGCGAAGTCCTTCTCGGCAAAGTCGCGACAGAGACTCCGCAGTTCAACGACGAGTTCGAAAAACTCATGAACTGGGCAGACAACCGCCGCGCACTCAAGATCAGAACGAACGCCGACACTCCGAGAGACGCTTCCACAGCGCGCAGATTCGGCGCTCAGGGTATCGGACTCTGCAGGACCGAGCACATGTTCTTCGAAGGCGACAGGATCAAAGCTGTCAGAGAAATGATCCTTGCAGACGATCTCGAAGGCAGAAAAGCGGCTCTTGCAAAGCTCATCGGGCACCAGAGAGGCGATTTTTACGCGATCCTCAAAGAAATGCAGGGACTTCCCGTAACGATCAGACTTCTTGACCCGCCGCTCCACGAGTTCCTTCCCAGTGAGCCTCAGCAGATCAAGGAAATGGCTGAGATCATGGGCTGCTCCGAAGAGAAGATCAACGACAAGATCAAAGCTCTTCACGAAATCAACCCGATGCTCGGTCTCAGAGGCTGCAGGCTCGGCATCACGCGTCCCGAGATCACCGAAATGCAGACCAGAGCGATAATCGAAGCAGCCTGCGAACTCACCAAAGAAGGTATCAAAGTATTCCCCGAGATCATGGTCCCGCTCGTAGGAAACGTTCAGGAGTTCAAATATCAGGAAAAGATCATCCGCGAAACCGCTGCGAAAGTCTTCGAAGAGAAAGGCATCAACGTAGAATTCTTGGTCGGAACGATGATCGAAGTCCCGAGAGGCGCACTTACAGCCGATGAGATCGCGGAACACGCGGAATTCTTCTCATTCGGAACGAACGACCTCACCCAGATGTGCCTCGGATACAGCCGTGACGACGCCAACAAGTTCATCTACGACTACATCGACAAAGGAATTCTGGAGAAGAACCCGTTCCGTTCGATCGACCAGACCGGTGTCGGCCAGCTTGTCGAGATCGCAGCAAGACGCGGCAAAAAAGCGCGCCCGAACATCAAACTCGGCGTATGCGGCGAACACGGCGGCGATCCGGCGTCTATCGACTTCTTCCACAGATGCGGTCTCCAGTATGTCAGCTGCTCTCCATACAGAGTTCCGATAGCGCGTCTCGCTGCGGCTCAGGCTGCAATCAACAACGATGTCGTCCGCCAGATCAAACAGACTGCCGAAGACGCTTATTCAAAGGCTGAAAGCACAGCGAAAGATGTCTATGCCAAAGCGGGAACAGTTGCAAAAGACGCTTATTCAAAGGCTGAAAGCGGTCTCAAGAACCTTAAGGAGACCTTAGAAAACAGCGAAGAACTCAAAAAAGGCGTTGAAGGGGCAAAAAAGATCTTCAACGACATCAAAGATAAATTCAAAAAAGACTAAAACCTCTGATTTCATTGGCATTCTATGTAGAGACGTTTCATGAAACGTCTCCATGGAATGTCTCTACCGAACGTGATTTTTCCATAAATGAGACTCACCACGGCGTGTCTCCACAAAATTTATTTTCTCAGATTGTTGATCCTTTCTTCAAGGCTTGGGTGAGTCGAGAAAAGTTTTGCAACGAAACTTGCTTTCGGCGAATAAATGAACATGTGGGCTGTCGAATCGGAGATCGCGCTGCCTCCCTGGGCTTCGACGATCTGTTCTTCCCTGCCCGAGATCCTGTTGAGCGCACTGACTAAATATTCTCCGCTTCCCATAAGTTTTCTGCTGTAGTCATCGGCTAAATATTCTCTTGATCGGCTTATCGCGGCCTGGATCAGCATCGCCGCGATCGGGGAAAGAAGCGCAACGAACAACCAGCCGATCGCATTACCGTCGCGTCTGTCACGGCCGCCGCCAATGATCCCGAACCAGCGCGTCATCGAAGCTATCCACATGATCGCCGAAGCCATCGCTGCAACGATAGTCTGGATAAGAATATCGTAATGCTTCACATGTCCGAGTTCGTGCGCGATCACGGCCGCAACTTCATCGTGCGAAAGCGTGTTCAAAAGTCCCTGAGTCACAGCAACGACTGCATGTTTCGGGTTTCTGCCGGTCGCAAAAGCATTCGGTTCCGCAATCGGAATGACGTAAAGTTTGGGAACTACCGGAAGTTCAGCCGCAGTTGCCAGTTTGGTAAGAGCGTCAAAAAGCCACGCATGCGCATTCGGGTCGGCAGGCTGCGCGCGGTAAGCCGCAAGAACGATCTTATCACTGAAAAAATAGCTGAAAAAATTGAATATCAGCGAAAGAAAAAAGCACATCATGGCGCCGTCCGGCCCGCCGGTGAGATAACCGATGAAAACAAGAAAAACCGACATAAGAATGATCAAAAATCCGCTTTTGATGATGTTGAGCATGAAAAACCTCCTAAAAACCTCACCCCTCCGCCACTTTGTGGCACCTCCCCTGCCTCAGTGGAGGCTTGCTAATGTTAGAAAGGCGCCCCTAAATTAGGGGAGCTGGCTGCGAAGCAGACTGAGGGGTCAGAACACTCGCAGCGACTGAGAGGTTATATATTTCCCGAAAGAGAAAAAACAACCCGAAAACACTAAATATTTGCCTTTTTTGCCGCAAATATTAAAAATTCACGTTTTTTTGGAGTGAATTATGGATTTAAAAGAAAAATTTCGGGCAAATTTCAGAGAGATCCTTGAAGAAACCGGTTTTTCGGGGAAAAATTTTTCTGTTTTGGCCGCATGTTCCGGCGGCGCGGACTCCCTTGCAATGCTGTTTCTGCTGAACGGACTCCGGGAAGAGCTCGGTTTCACGCTCTCTGCCGCATACGTAGATCACAAGCTCCGCATTGAATCAGGGGATGAAGCAAAATTTGTTGACAAAATTTGTCAAAACCTCGGGATCCCCTTTTTTCCGCTCGAATTTGAGGAAAATTTCTGGCAGAACGAAAAAAACAATACAGAAGAGCGCGCAAGAATGAAGCGCTACGAGCTTTTGTTCGATCTAGTAAAACGCAACAATTTCAGCATGTTGTCAACAGCACACCACCTTGACGACCAAGTCGAGACGCTCCTCATGCGCCTCTTTGACCGCGGCACCGGGATCAAAGGTTTAAGCGGCATAAAACCAATAAATTCAAACAGCGATTTTTTATCGAACACCGAAAACAGCACTTTTTTTGTCATTCGTCCGATGCTCAATATCGCCAAAAATGAGATATACGGCTTCATGGCTGAGCGACAATTTTTGTCAGACACCTCAAATTTTGACACAAAATACCGCCGCAACTACTACCGCCACAAAATCATTCCCGCACTTGATGCGCTTCTTCCCGATGTTCCATACAAAGAAAACCTGGGGCGCCTCGCCGAGAACGCCGCACGTGAAAGCGAAATCATGCGCGAACTTATGGACGATTTTTGGCAGGACCTTAAGGCAGGAAATGCCGAAAACGCGATTTTCATTCCGAGAGACACAATAAAATCAAAAAGTTGCGACTTCTGGCTCACCGCATTTTCATACCTTTTTTCGTCGACGATTTTTGTCAGATCGGGCGATCACCGCTCACCTTCGACAAAAACTCTGCACGATATCGTTGATTTCATTATCAAAACCGATCCCGGAAATGCAAACTATAACCCGTTCGTGTTTGAACGCACAAAAGAAGGTGTGAGAATAATGTAGAGATGTGCCGTGGTGCGTCTCTGACCTCTCCGTCACTGCGTGCCACCTCCCCTACTTCAGGGGAGGCTCAACTTCGTTTTGATTCTAATTGTCTGAGTAAATTCGAGCCGACAGGTGAGGTGCCCCGCCAGCCAAGGCTCCCCTGAGGTAGGGGAGCTGCCGTGAGGCTGAGAGGTCCCCAGATACAAAAAAACCCCGCCGAAGCGGGGTTTGAAAAATCATGCAACACTCAGATTAGTCAGCCAAATGTTTCAAATTAAGTGAAGCATCAATGCAAGATTTTGCCCAATCAGTCGGAACTTCCGATACAAGCAACGGAATAGCTTTTGCCATACCTTCGGTATCTGCACATGTGTTCAGTGCCGAAAGAGCGAATCCATCTGCAGGAACCGTAAGTTTGTAAGCAAAGAATTTACCGCATGCATAGCTACCAGCTGTAGCAGCAACAGTATCACTTTCTTGGCATGTTTGTTTTGTTGTTGTGTTGGTTACTGAAGCAGTAAATGTTCCAACATTTGTTTTGAAACCAAGTGTAAGGAAATTCTGTGCAAATTTACCGTTCTGAGAACCGCCATACGGATCCTCTTTGTAGATAAGCTGCATCTTTGCAATTTCCGAAAGGTTGGAAGCAACCTCAGAGGTTCTCGATTTTTTGGTGTAGTCGCTGTACATAGGAATAGCAACTGCTGCAAGAATACCGATAATCGCGATAACGATCATGAGCTCGATAAGTGTAAAACCTTTTTTCATCTTTCTCTCCCTTTGATGAAATTAATAAAATAACGTCGTCTGACTATCAAACAACAAATTCACAAAATTCATATTGCAAAAAGCGTGCCAAAACTAATTGCCGCCCGAGCCGTGCTTATAATAAAAATCTTCTGTCATGCATCCGGCAAGATCATTGTGCAACAATTCATCTTCGCTAATAGCTTTTGCCCATGAAAAATTACCGATCCCGTTTGCAGCACATGTGACTCCACCGCTCGCTTTACTTGTGGAAAAACCGTAATATTTGCTACACCCATAAATATTTGTTTCATCACTTTCGGTGGCAGTGGCTGAAGGACAATCTTCTGGATTCGCTGCAAATTTGCCAAGATTTGTCTTAACTCCAATCGTTTTTAGACCATTCGCATATTGACCATTGCTAGCAGGATATTCTCTATGGATGAATTGGAATTTAACAATATCTTTAAGAATTATCGGCACTTCCGATGCCTTTGCACGTGCCGAATAGCTCTGATACATAGGTATTGCAATTGCGGTCAAAATTCCAATTACTGCGATAACGATCATCAATTCTATTAAGGTAAACGCGCGTGAAATCATAATTTCAAATCCTACAAAACATACAAAACAACACAAAAACACCCGAAATATGCAAAATTTGTGCCAATAGAGAATCACTTTACAAGCCGATATAAATGAAAAACTGTACTTCCCAGCTCACAGTTCCGGCATTCTTCAACTACTTTAAGATTCATATCTTTGATATTGTTGAGATCAATTTCGCTTAAAGAATCAGACCACAGAATCCAATATTGTCTTACTGATTCAAGTTTTTTTATCTCCGAAATATCTGAAACATATTTGTGAGTTGTACTCGGCAAATAGTATTGTAAAACAGCCCACTCAAGATGTTCAATATTTGTCAACATCACATCATACTTACTTATCGTTTTAATCATCATCTGACGGGTTGCCATGCATCGCTTATCTGCTTCGACATCTGATTTGTAAGTTTCTATATACATCGGCATACCGAGCAACAACGTAGCAACGGTCAGGATTCCGGCAATAAAATTTCTATTTTTAAGCTTTGAAACGGCAACGCTGAAAGCAAGCCACATAAGTCCGACAACCGGATGCAAATATTTATATGCCAATGCCGGGGTAAATAAAATTGAAATCAACTCCAACGCAAGCAATGTCACTATTGATGCCGCATAACCCGAAAACATCCAATATGCTTCTGTAAAATCTGCAACCTCAGAAATGTTTTCTGGGTTTTCACACATTTTCTTTATAGTGCTCCATATCAACCAAAATATTAAACCTGTAGCAAATACGAGAAAAAGCCCGGAATACAAAACATTAAATACAAGCATAATTCCTGAATTCGCGGCATTACCTTGCCAGAAAAAATAGCACAAACCTTTTGCCAAACCGGGATTTTCTCTTAAAAAACTGCCGGTAGTCCGCTGAAACTGCCGAATCACAGTGTTTATCCAAGGCAAATAGAGGATTATAGAAACAGATATGGCGGTAACAAATTTCAAAAAACTTCTCTTTTTCACAAACAAAAATACAAAAACCGAAAGTGTCAATATCGCTATAGGAATAATTGTGTAATAATGTGTGTATGCCGCAAGAAGGGCAAAAACAGCGAACAAAATATATCCTGACCGCCTGTCGTCAGCTATTATCATATAACATGCGTAATAGACCAGCAGCACAAACAATGCAGCCCAAGAATACATTCTAACTTCGACATTATAGAGCACGGCACTTCGCATGACCGATATGAATGTGATCATAAGAAAAGCACTCCCTTTGCCGAACTTCTTCCATATTATCGAAAGCGCGAAAAGCATAGTGATTGCATACGGAATTATCGATGTCAGATGAAAGACCCATCCGTGATCTCCGAAGAGACGATACATTAACATCAATATCGCATAATAAAGCGGCGGGTGAACATCTGCAGCTGTCGCATTGATCATGCCGGTCAAATCCATTTTTGCCAGATTTATTGAAAAGGCTTCGTCAAGCCAAAAGTTGTTATCAAAAATCCTGATAAAATTCAGAGAAAACAATACAACAGCATAAAATACTGCGGCAAAACGCAAGAAATGATCTGAATGATAAGAAATAACAGTACTTTTTTTATCTAACACCAATTCCTATCCCTGAATACAAAAATCGAATAATATAGTTTGTGTAATAGACATACCATCATTTCAAACCCCCAAATATTCTATTGCTGATTTTTCGACAGATCCTGCGTAAAATAAATATTGTGGGAAATTTCCGAAGCAAACAATAATCACTCCAATTATCCAAGTCATTTCTTCTAACACTATCAATTACAACAGGATATTCACTCCTTTTTTGAGTTGATTCAGGAAATAAATTTTTATTTTTTCCCCATTGAGACGGATCTCTGAATGCAACTATCCCATATTTTTTTGTAAGTAAACTCCAAACTGTCTGATCATGCCTGTTTTCAACAAAACCTTCATAGTTCGGCAACCCCATGACATTTTCTCCCCCCAAAATGATCCGAGGATCTTTGCAAAAAGAAAGATAGCTACTCAATAATTTGTCCACATCAACAAAATTATTTTGCATATTTGAGGCATTCGTTTTTTTTATGATAATGTATCCGCCTAATCTTTGCTGGGTATCCACATATTCATCACTGTCGCAATCCAACAAAATGAAAGCATCTCTTTTGGAATATGCGCGCTCTTTGAACGGTAATTGGAAACACATCACGTTCATATTAGCTTTTTCCATTGCATCTATTAGAAATTGAACAGGTTTCAAAATGACAGCTCCGGCATCGCAGTAAAACAAATAATCATCTAGTCGAAGTAGATCAAAAGTTTTTTTTATAATATACGGCTTCCACAACCAATATCCAGCCCCTTTACGCTGGGTAAGAATTTCCTTATTTTCTTTCACGAATTCAGAATCTAAATCATCGGGAGTATATTCTATGACTTTATCGATCTTACCTTTATGATACATTGACCAAGTATTTAAGTGCTGCGCTTTTTTGAATTTATTATCTGAGTAATTAATTCCTACAATCATTATACTTTTTGCCTTTTCACATAAAAGAGCTTCTCTCACCAAACGAATTTATTATCCGAACCACAGATATTTGCAATAAAATAAGCTTTTTCATTCTTGACATCTTTAGCAACTTGTGGGATTTTACAGATGTTTTTTGAATTCTATGTTGGGCTTAAACATGGAAAAACAAATAAGACAAAGCAATTTTGAAATTCTTAGAATATTATCCATTGCGACAATTGTTGCTTCTCATTCCATATTATGCAGCGGCGAGTTTTATTTTACTAAAGACTTTTCTATCAACAAATTGCTACATGATATCCTGTATTACGGAGGAGAATTGGGGGTCAACTGTTTTATTTTAATTAGCGGATATTTTCTACCAACAACTACTTTCAAATGGAAAAAACTGTTTTTGCTAATTTTACAGGCCTATTTTTATTTTTATATTTGCCGAAGCGCAACAATAATGTTCACAAAAGCTCCGATTGACGCTTACGACCTTTCTAGTTGGTTTTTCCCTGTGCTACAGGGCCAATGGTGGTTTATTTCAGCATATATTTTTGTCTATACACTAACTCCGTTTTTACAGAAACTTATTGCTGCGATGAACAAAAAAGAGTTCGAATTTCTGATTTGTTCACAATTTGTGATTTGGAGCGTCTTTCCAACCATATTATTTGCTATACAAATCAAATCAACAGAATCCATGGTATTTTATAATCGTTATATTTGGATGATTTTGTTATATTTTGTCGGTGCATATATAAAAATTTACGGATTGCCCGTTCTCAATACCGCAAAAAGAAGTTTGGTTGTTTTTGCAATCACTGTGGCTCTGCTTTTTTCATATATCTTTTTGATTGAATTTTTCTTCAAAGATACCGAAGCAGCAACCATGTTTTGGGGAAACAACTCGCTGTTTCAGGTAATTCTAAGCATCTCACTTTTTTCATTTTTTCAGCATTTAAGCATCAGTTATCATCCAAAAATCAATAGCATAGCCACATGCACTTTGGGAATATACCTTTTACATACCGGACCTTTTTGCTGGAATATATATCGCAAATTATTTGTATTCCCAATGTATGAAAGCAGTCCTTTTCTTTTTGCAAGAATTTTATTCTCTGTTGTATCTTTGATGCTTGCCGGAATAATCGTGGAACTTTGCCGCAAGCCTTTTGAAAAATACATCTCCAAAATTCTGGATCGGATAGAAGCTCGCTATTTTACCCCTTCAAAACCGTGAGCGGTGCGACATAGACAACGTCAGGCTGCAGATAGACGGCATTTGTGTCATAGTCTCTACTGAAAACTTTTTCAGGTTTTGGCAAAAGTTTTCAGTTTGTGGAAATCTGCCACTTTTTCCGGGTATTTCCGGATAATTTTTGCACAAAATTTCTGCAAAAAGTGTGATTGGAATCACATAATTTTTAAAAAATGTGTGATTTTTGTTGATTTGAAAGTGATTTGGAATAATAATCAAGCGATTTTTTAAGGGAGATTGCCATGAAGCGGTTCATTATTGATGATTTAAGAAAGTGGAAAGATTCGAAACACAGAAAGCCTTTGATACTCCGCGGTGCGAGACAGGTCGGCAAAACTTGGATCCTTGAAGAGTTCGGTAAAGAGTTTGAGAACGGCTTTGTAAGCATAAATTTCGATAAGAATCCCGAGCATGCCCAATTTTTCGAAACTACAAAAGATGTCCGGCGCATTCTCCAAAATCTGGCTGTTTCGACCGGAAAAAAGATCACACCGCAGACTCTTGTGATTTTTGATGAGATTCAAGCTTGTCCCGCTGCACTCAATTCACTCAAATATTTTTGCGAAGACGCATCGGAATATTATATCGCAAGCGCAGGATCGCTTCTCGGGCTCACTCTGTCAGACGGTTTTCCTGTAGGCAAAGTCGATTTCCTCGATATGGGACCTATGACTTTCAGCGAGTTCCTGCTTGCCTGCGGAGATGAAAATCTGCTTAAATACATGAAAAATATCGACTCTATCGAGACGATTCCCGACGCTTTCGCAAACCCGTTGACCGAAAAACTTAAAATCTATCTTACGATCGGCGGAATGCCGGAACCGGTCAAAATATGGAGCGAAGAGGCCGACATTTCCGAAGTTGACAAGATCTTGAGCGCGATCCTTGATTCCTACGAAAGCGATTTCGGAAAGCATGCACCCAATTTCGATGTGCCTAAGATCAGAAGGATATGGACATCGCTTCCGTCGCAACTCGCCCGTGAAAATAAAAAGTTCCTCTATTCTGCAGTTAAAGAAGGGGCTCGCGCGAGAGAATACGAAAACGCTCTCGAGTGGCTTAAAAATGCAAATGTTGTCGGATGCGTACCGCGTATAACAAAACCGGGACTTCCGATGAGTGCTTACGAGGATATCGGGGCGTTCAAAATCTATATGGGGGATGTGGGACTTCTGCGCAGGCATTCAAGGCTTGCGACTTCCGCTTTTAGCGAAGGAAACAGGCTTTTCACCGAATTTAAGGGTGCTTTGACCGAAAATTTCGTTTTTCAGACTCTTCTTCGCCACTTCGATACAAAACCTTATTATTGGTCTGATACCGCTCATGAAGTCGATTTTGTCATTCAGAAAGGAAACGACATTCTCCCTGTCGAAGTAAAGGCCGGAATAAATGTCCATGCGGCAAGCATCAAGAAATATCTCAACGATTTCAGTAAAATAACACCTTTGGCGATCCGTTTTTCACTAAAAAATCTTTCTTTCGATGGAAAGATCCTGAATGTTCCGCTTTATCTGACCGACGAACTCGGCAAACTCATTGAAATCGCTATGAAAATTGCCTAAAAAGTGCAGTTCTTCAAAGTTTTCCACGTCATTCTGAACGCAGCGAAGAATCCCTGTAGATCTTTCACATTCGTTCAAGATGACGAAAAAAATCACTTTTTCCGGTGTTTTCAGATGATTTTTGCACGAAATTCTTACACTACGAACGGCAAGAGATAAAACGGCAGGATTTTGATTCCATTTTCGTCAAAACGGTCTTTCTGCGAAAAAACTATTGTTTCTTTTACTGTTTTTGAGTATTTTTTCTGAAATTCCGTCAGATATTCGTGTTAAAACGGATTTGTGTTCATCAAAAAATCGAACAGATTTAAGATGAGTATCCCTGAATCATTATAATGCGTTGGAATATCTTTGACGATAATAATTTTTTCAAATGAATCCGGAATGCGTTCCAAGGAATTTTGTTCCTGCTTTTCTTTTTGAGCATCAGAAATACTAAGCGCTGACTGAATATACAATCGCGAAGAACCGAGATTGCACACAAAATCGACTTCAAGTTGTTTTTGGACCTTTTTCTGTTCCGCAGTGCGTTCTGTGACTTCAACAACACCGACATCAACGGAATAACCGCGTGTCAAAAGCTCATTGTAAATGATGTTTTCCATAATATGGGTTTCTTCATATTGCCTGAAATGCAAACGGGCGTTCCTTAACCCCATATCCGTGAAGTAATATTTACTAGGAGTATTGATATATTTTTTTCCTTTAATGTCATAGCGGACTGCGCGGCTTATTAAAAAAGATTCCTCAAAATAATCCAGATAGGTTTTTATTGTGTCGGGGTGAATCGAAACATTTTTTACAGATTTGAAAGTATCCGAGAGTTTTTTTGGATTGGAAAGCCCTCCGACAGAAGATGCAATAAAATCAAACAGTTCAGAAATTTCATTTGTATTGCGGACATCGTTTCTTTCCAAAATGTCCTTTAAATACGTTTCTGAAAAAATGGATTCAAGATAAACAGCCTTATCGCGATCATCAGAAATATCCAGGAGTTTCGGTAATCCGCCGTACATGGAATATTCCCTCCATGCCTCGATGCTGCTTCCTTTATAAGCTTGCAGAAATTCAGCAAATGACAGGGGATAGAGGTGGATCTGGTCTCCACGCCCCCTAAACTCTGTGATCACATCTTTCGACAAAAACTTTGCATTGCTTCCGGTCACATAAACATCCACATTCTGCATTCTCAACAAACTATTGAGTATCGCTTCAAAATCGCCGAGAAGTTGAACCTCATCCAACAAGACATAATACATGCCGCCGTCTTTGATCTGCGACTTTATATGCGGATAAAAAACTTCAGGATTCTGAAATTTCTTGTTCTCGTAAAGATCAAACGCCATTTCAAGAATATGATCTTCAGGAACATTTTCACTGACAAGATGGTTGCGGAAAAGGTTGAATAAAAGATATGACTTGCCGCATCTGCGGATCCCAGTCACAACTTTAATCATACCGTTATGCATCTTTCTAACAAGTTGGCGGGTGTATAAATCTCTTTTCATAAAAACACCTACTGAAAAAAGTTCGGCATTGTCGACCAAAATTTCAATAACATACTCTAAAAACAACTTTTAGAGTTATGATAATTTTAACTGAATTGCCGTGAACAGTCAAGTCTATTGAAAATTTAGTCGCCACATCGACATTTTTCCCAATACACTGACAATTTTTCTGTCGCTACTGAAAACTTTTTCGGGTTTTGGTAAAAGTTTTCAGTGAAGAAAAATGCGGAAATCCGCAAAAATTTTCAATAGGGTGCCTTGAAAAGGAGACGTATAGGGATACGTCTCCGGATTTCGCACGAAAAAGCAGGTTGAATTACAAAAACATCGTCATGTAAACGGGAAGGCAGACAACCTCGTCTTTCTTAAACAGGTTTTCGGTGTGAAGCACAACCGGGGTGTTAAGTTGTTCTCTGAATTTATTGCAAAATTTGTTTATTGAAGAAAGAGTGTAGTTCTTGCCTGACTTAACTTCCAGAGGAGAAATATTGTGCCGGTCGGTAATTTTTGATTTCGCGATAAGGAAATCAATTTCCATTCTGGAAGTTCTGTCGTTTCTTGCCGCGTTTGAATAAAAATAAAGTTTGTGACCGTTGGCAGTGAGCATCTGCGCCACAATATTCTCAAAAAGCATTCCCTCGTTGACTTCAAGTTTTCCAAACAGAAGTTTTTTGTAAATTTCATTGGTTACTATTCCGTTTTCATCAAATGCATGGCTTATCAAAAGGCCGGTATCACCCATGTAAATCTTCATTGACGAGTTGTCACGGTTGAGTTTAAGGCCGATATTCGGTTCTGTTGAATTGTAGCAAATATTGACAATCATTGAATCTTCAAGCCAAAGAAATGCGCTCTCATAATCTCTTGACCTTATCCCTTTGCCCAATGCGGAGAGAGAAAACTTCTTTTCATGTTTTGAAAGTTGTGAAGGTATTTCATCAAAAATTCCGGTGACTTTACGCTCATAACCTGAAGCATGTTTGATAATATCGTCGCGGTACAACGAAAGAATATCCCTTTTTACAGCGTCAACGGTTTGAAAATCTTTTGATGACAGGTATTCGCTTACCGCCTGAGGCATTCCGCCGATGATAAGATATTCACGAAAAAGCGTCATCGCCTTTCGGTGAAGTGCCTGAGCAAGAGGTTGCTTTTTTTCAAAACAGGTTTTGATAACCTGCCACAAAGCATCTTCGCCTAAAGCCCACAAAAACTCCTCGAAATCCATGGGATACATTTTCAAATGACGCTCTTCGGAAGGAATTACTATATCCTTCACATTTTTGCGGATAGAGACGAGCGAACCTGTTTCGATGTAGTCGTATCTGCCGTCTGCCACTAAAAATTTTATTGCGGCGCGAGCTCTGGGACATAACTGGACTTCATCAAAAATAATCAGAGATTCTCTTTCGTAAAGCTTTACTCTGTATACTGCAGACAAAAAAGTGAACAAATGATCCAAATCCCTGAGATTCTGCTCGAAAAGATCTTTAATTTCCTGCCCGGCTTCGTTGAAATCAATCAAAAGGTATGATTTATAATTATTCTTGGCAAATTCTTCCGCGACATAACTTTTTCCGACACGCCGGGCACCATCAATGAGTAAGGCTGTTTTTCCGTTGCCAGTCCTCTTCCATTCCGCTATTTTTTCAAGGATTTTTCTTCTCACGATATCCCTCCAGAGTGCGAATTACACCAAATCAAGATTTTTATACGGCATTTTTTACACCAAATCAAGATTTTTTATGGGTTACTTTCACACCAAATCAAGATTTTTTATGGGTTACTTTCACACCAAATCAAGATTTTTTGACAATTTTGCACAAAAAGCAGGTTGAAAAAGCAAAAAATATGAAATCCCCGGAAATCGCTAGAAAAACCGAATCAGGATCCTGACCTCTCCGTCACTGCGTGACACCTCCCCCGACTCAGTGGAGGCTTGCTAATGTTAGATAGGCGCCCCTAAATTAGGGGAGCTGCCAACCAAAGGTTGACTGAGGGGTTGCAGCTTTTTAAAAATTTGACAAAATACTTGGAATTTCTATTTTGTATATGTTTACTATGTTTTTCATTTTATTGAATTTATGAGAAAGAATCGGCTTCTGATAGAAGCAGCGCGAATGTTGCGCAAAGAAATGACTCCTCAGGAAAAGCATTTATGGTTCGATTTTTTGCGGCATTATCCTATAAAAATATGTAGGCAGAAAATCATAAACAAATTTGTTGTTGATTTTTGCTGTGCAAAAGCAAAATTAATCATAGAACTTGACGGAAGCCAGCACTACACAGAAGACGGATTAGCTCACGATGCCGAAAGAACCAATATTTTAAATGCATTAGGCTTTATGGTCCTGCGTTTTCCAAATAAAGAAATAGACTCCGATTTTTCATCTGTCTGCACAAAAATTGATGACATTATCCAACAAAGAATATGTGCAGATCCTACGCAACGTTAGATAGGCGCCCCGTCAAGGCGCCCCTGAAATCAGGGGAGCTGCCGCAAAGCGGCTGAGGGGTTGGCGGCTTTACAGACCCCACCGTCACTGCGTGACACCTCCCCTGACTCAGTGGAGGCTTGCTAATGTTAGAAAGGCGCCCCTAAATTAGGGGAGCTGCCGGTTGCTGAGCTCGTCGAAGCAGCGGCTGAGGGGTTGGCGGCACAAAAACCACCTCTTTCCCCTTTTCTATTGACATTTACCGCACTTTGTGGGATTTTACACTGTTTTTGTTTTGTGTGTTGAGGCTCATGAGCGAAACAGTCATCAAAGTTGAAAACATCTCAAAGTTTTATCAGCTGGGTCTTATCAACCACGGCACTCTCGCCAAAGATCTGCAAGCGTGGTGGGCAAAGATCCGCGGAAAGGACGATCCCAACTCTCGCATATCCATGGCTTCAAACAAAAATGCCAATGCCGACACAGATTTTATCTACGCCCTGAAAGATGTCTCTTTCGATGTCAGGCAGGGCGAAGTTTTGGGCATCATCGGTGCAAACGGTGCCGGAAAATCGACACTGCTCAAAATTTTGTCGCGTGTCACCTCCCCCACCAGCGGCTGCATCAAGATCAAAGGGCGCATCGGATCCCTCCTTGAAGTCGGAACAGGCTTCCATCCCGAACTCACCGGCAGAGAGAATATCTATCTCAACGGTGCCATCCTCGGCATGAGAAAACACGAGATCGACAGAAAACTCGATGAAATCATTGACTTTTCAGGAGTTGAAAAATTCATCGATACGCCAGTAAAACGCTATTCCAGCGGAATGTATGTCCGCCTCGCATTCGCAGTCGCAGCGCACCTTGACCCAGAAATTCTCGTTGTTGACGAAGTTTTGGCCGTCGGAGATGCCGAATTCCAGAAAAAATGCCTCGGAAAAATGGGCGATGTCAGCAAGAAAGAAGGAAGAACTGTGCTTTTCGTCAGTCACAATATGGCGGCTGTGAGACAGTTATGCGATTCATGTATCACTTTACAGAACGGATTTGCTTCTGAAAAAGGCTCGGTAGAGACTCAAATTGCAGAATATCTGAATTATATGACAACAAAACAAGCCTCGCTTAAATTTTCCGAAAGACCAGACCGCAAAGGAAATGGAAATATTCGAATTTCTAAAATTGAAATTTTTAATCTCAATGGCGATTCAACAATACATTCCGGTGATGATGTCGTAATAAGGATTTCTTATGATCAATTTTCCGACTCTCTAAAATCTGTAACTTTTGATATTGGGATAGATAATGAACTTGATATTAGAATCGCTCATCTTTCGACCAAAACTTTGGGAATTGATTCAAAAAAACTTTTAAATTCCAAGAAAATCGGAAGTTTTGATTTTATAATTAAATCTATCCCTCTTTATCCAGGCAAATACTTCGGAACATTTTGTGTTTATTCAGATGGTCTCGTTTCAGATTGGCTTGCTAAAGCATTTTGTTTGGAAGTAGCTTATGGTGATTTTTATAAAACAAATATACTTCCGCCGAGAAATCAAGGGAATCTGTTACTTAATTATGAGTTTACGGAGAACAAATGAAAAAAATAAGACGATGGACAAAAAACTTTTTAATAAAATTTATCAAATTATTTTCTCTTGAAAAAGAAATACACTATTCTTTGTCGTCTGACATTCAACGCTATGCGAATCAATCTTTAGAAAATGGTTTTTTATATGAAATAGGGTGGACAAATTCTTTTAATAAAAAAATGCCCGTTGACAAAAATGACAATCCTTTACCATGGTTATCTTATCCCATGATTCATTTTTTAGAGCATTATTTAGATAAAAACATGACAATTTTTGAATTTGGCTCCGGAAATTCGACATTGTTTTTTGCAGAACGGGTAAAAAGAGTTGTTTCTATTGAACATGATAAAAAATGGTATGATCGAGCTTTATCTTTGATGCCAAAAAATGTTGAGATGATTTTCCAAGAATTAGAATATGGCGGAGATTATTGTAAAACATTGAAAAAACTGAACGAGACTTTTGATATAATTTTTGTCGATGGTAGAGACAGAGTAAATTGTGTAAAAGAATCTGCTTTTTCGTTAAATACAGGCGGCATAATTATTTTAGATGACTCTGGGAGAGAACGATATAAAGAAGCTTTTGATTTTCTTAAAGAAACTGGTTTCAATCATTTTTCTATAGAAGGAATTCCTCCCAGATTTTTTTCATTTCATAAGACAACAATATTTTTTAAAGGCGACGTGCTCTGGAAGTAAAAACGTATGATCATTGTCAAACTTATGGGCGGATTAGGCAATCAAATGTTCCAATATGCTTTTGGTAAAGTCTTGGAAACAAACTTAAAGCAGAAAGTTCTTTATGACAAATCATGGTTTTATCTGGATTTTGCCAAGGCTAATATGACTCCACGAAATTTTGAATTGGCAACTTTTAGTTTGTCTTTGAATTATATTGACCCAACCGGCTTATTTTTCAGGAACAAACAACATTCTTGGCTGACAATTCTCAAGCAAAGACTTAAAAGGAAAATCGTATGCAACAAAATATATGAAAAATCTTTTTCCCTTGAACAGCTAAAAACAAAAAGCAATCTTTACCTTGAAGGATATTGGCAAAATCCTCAATATTTTGAAAGAATAAAAGAAAACATCCTAAAAGATTTTTCATTTCCTGAACTTAAAAATCCGGAAGATGCCGACTTGCATGATCAAATTTCCACTTCAAAAAGTGTAGCCGTGCATATTCGCCGAGGAGATTATATCAATAATCCGACAACCAACCAGCATCACGGAATCTGCTCCTTTGAATATTATAAAAAAGCAGCTGAACTTATTGTCTCCAAACTTCCCAATGCAAAATTTTTTCTTTTCACAGATGATCCCGAGTTTGTAAAAAACAATTTCGGATTTATCTCAAACGCCACAGTTGTTTCCAATTCTACCAGATCAGATATTGACGAACTGAATCTTATGCATTTGTGCAAGCATTTTATAATTGCAAACAGCTCTTTTTCATGGTGGGGAGCATGGCTGAGCCAAAATCCAGAAAAAATCGTTATTGCGCCCAAACAATGGTACAAAAATCCGGAAGCAAACGAAAGATGCAGAATTGTTCCCGAAAATTGGGTGAGATTATGACTGAACCACGAATTTCAGTTGTTATGCCGGTTTACAACCGTGAACAATATTTAAAAGAATCAGTAGAAAGTATCTTGAATCAGACTTTCACTGATTTTGAATTTATCATCGTTGATGATCAATCAACAGATTCTTCATGGTCAATAATTCAAGAATATGCCAACAATGATTCAAGAATTATTGCAGTTAAAAATACAGAAAAAAAGGGCTGCTATTCTGCCAGAAATTGCGGAAATAGACTGGCAAAAAGTAAATACATTGCCGTCATGGATTCTGATGATATCTCCTTGCCACACAGACTTCAAACACAGTTTGACTTTATGGAACAAAATCCAGAAATTGGAATTTGTGGGAGCTGGGCAAAAATGTTCGGAGACAAAGATGAAATCATGCAAACGCTTCAAAATCATGAAGAAATTAGAGATTTTAATTTTTTCTATTGCTCTATGATTCATCCTTCTGTTATTTTTAGAAATAAGAATCTAATTCTTTATTCAGAGAATCGTTCTTCTGCACAGGATTATGATTTGTGGTCAAGAATGATTGACAAGTTGAAATTCGCCAATATTCCTGAAGTGTTATTACTTTATCGAGTCCATAATGAACAAATTGGTTCAGCAAAAAAAGCAGAACAGGATAACAATGCAAACCTTGTGAGAATAAATAACCTATCAACTATTGGAATAAACCTAACAGAACAAGAAAAACAAATATATTTAGATATTATCGATTGGAAATTTTCTCCGAAAAATAAATTTGAACTCTTCATTTCTATAAAAATGTTAGAAAATATATCTGTCGTTGGAGAAAAACTTGGTTACAAACAACATTTTCAGCATCTACTTAAAAATTTTATAAGAAATATTGCTGAATCCGCTATCCAAAACAAAGTGACATCCCTAAAATTATATTTTACTGCTTTTAGAAAATGGAAAATATTTGAAACTCCAAGAGCCAATTTGAGATATATTTATCATTGTTTAAGGAATCTGCTGCATGTCTGAACCAAAAATTTCAGTCGTAATGCCCGTTTATAACCGTGAACAATATTTAAAAGAATCAATAGAAAGTATCTTGGATCAGACTTTCACTGATTTTGAATTTATTATTGTTGATGATCAATCAACAGATTCTTCATGGTCAATAATTCAAGAATATGCCAACAAAGATTCAAGAATTGTTGCAGTTAAAAACACCGGCAAAAAAGGATGTCCTTTTGCCAGAAACTGCGGGAACAGGTTAGCAAAAGGAAAATATATAGCCGTAATGGATTCTGATGACATTTCTTTACTGGAAAGACTTCAAACTCAATTCGACTTTATGGAAAAAAATCCTGGAATTGATATTTGCGGAAGTTGGTCAAAAATTTTTGGAATAAGCAATAATATCACAAAATTACCGACAACCCACGACGACATTCGAGATCAAACATTTTTTGGTTGCGCTATAACAAATGGCACCGCTATATATCGAACAAATTTAAACATTGAATACCCTGTTGATTTTAATGATGCTGAAGATTACGAATTGTGGTGCAGAACCATAAATAAATTAAAATTTGCAAACATTCCAGCAATACTGCTTCTTTGTAGAACTCATAATAATCAAACCAGCACCGCAAAGAAAAAAGAACAGACTATTGATGCAAACAAAAGTCGGCTTCAAAATCTTAAAGGCCTTGGACTCACTCTAACAGATTACGAATCAAGAATTTACTGTGATTTTTTTGCCGAACAATTTATTCCTCAAAACATTAATGAGATAATCTGCTTAACAAAAATTTTTGAAAAAATATCTATTGCCGGGAACAATTCTGGTTATGGAAAAAAATTTCAAGAAATTATAAAAAACTTTATTAAAAATATTGCAGAAAAAGGAATTCAAAACAAGGTCACATCATTGAAGCTCTATTTTACCACCTTCAGAAAATGGAAAATTTTTGAAACTCCGAGAGCAAACTTGCGGTATCTTTATCATTGTTTGAAGAATATCTGGAGATAAAACAACATGATTGTCGTTAAACTCAAGGGAGGATTAGGCAATCAAATGTTTCAGCATGCATTCGGCAAAGCATTGGAAACATGCTTAAACTACAAGGTTTTTTATGACAGATCCTGGTTTTATCAGAATTTCGCCGGAACTACGCCAAGAGAACTTAAATTGAATGAATTTGAACTTTCTCTTCAATATATCAAATATAAAAAACCGATTTTTAAAGGCAAAATCGGTCGGTTGATCAAATTTCTGAAACAAGCCATAAGCCTTGAGCCTAAGTATATAAAAGTTAATGAAGAAACTTTTGTATTGGATCAAATAAAGGATAAAAACGACTATTATTTTGAGGGCTACTGGCAAAATCCTCAATATTTTGAAGGAATAAGAGAAACTATTTTAAAGGATTTTTCATTTCCTGAACTTAAAAATCCGGAAGATGCCGACTTGCATGATCAAATTGCAACTTGCGAAAGCGTTGCCGTGCATATTCGCCGCGGAGACTATATCAACAACCCTGCAATCAACCAATTTCACGGAACCTGTTCTTTTGAGTATTACCAAAAAGCAGCAGAATACATTGTTTCCAAATTTCCCAATGCAAAATTTTTTCTTTTCACCGATGATCCCGAGTTTGTAAAAAACAATTTTGGATTTCTATCAAATGCCACTGTTGTTTCCAATTCTACCAGATCAGATATTGACGAACTGAATCTTATGCATTTGTGCAAACATTTTATAATTGCAAACAGCTCTTTTTCATGGTGGGGAGCATGGCTGAGCCAAAATCCAGAAAAAATCGTTATTGCTCCGCCAAAATGGTTCAATAATGTTGAAGCAGACAAAAAGTGCAAGATTGTTCCCGAAAATTGGGTGAGAATATGAAAAATCCGCAGATTTCAGTCGTTATGCCGGCATACAATGCGGAAAAATATATTACAGAAGCCATAAACAGCATTCTTTCTCAGACTTTTACCGATTTTGAATTCATAATAATCAACGACGCTTCAACCGACTCTACAAAAGAAATCATAGGATCATTCCAAGATCCACGAATCAAACTGATAAACAACGAACAAAATCAAGGTGTTGCCAATTCATTGAATATCGGAATTGCAGAAGCTAAAGGCAAACACATTGCTCGAATGGATGCCGACGATATTTCTTTACCACACAGACTTCAAACACAATTCGACTTTATGGAACAAAATCCTGAAATTGATATTTGCGGAAGTTGGATAGAAACATTCGGGGACAATCAACGCATCATAAAAGTGCCTGAAAAATATGATGATATTAAAGACGAATTATTTTTTTCTTGTCCCATGCTCCATCCGACACTGATATTCAAAAAGAATTTAAATCTTCAATATTCGTCAGATTTTCCAAGAGCAGAGGATTATGATCTATGGTGCAGAAAAATAAATGAGTTAAAATTTGCCAATATCCCAAAAGTTTTGCTGCATTATAGGATCCACAGCAATCAAGTCGGAAAGGCAAAAAAAACAACACAAAATCAGGATTCAAATCTTATACGCTTAAGAAACCTCGAAAACATCGGATTACACTTGAGTGATGAGGAACTTCGAATTTATAATGATTTCTTTGCGGAACAACTTATTCCACAAAACATTGAAGAAGTTGTGAATGCTGTAAATATCTTCGAAAAAATATCTATTGCCGGGAAAAAATACGGTCACGGTGAAAAATTTCAGGAACTTATCAAATTATTTCAAAGAAAAGCAACCGATTTTGGTATAAAAAACAGCGTTACATCCTTGAAGTTATATTTTACAACTTTTAGAAAAATGGGGTTCTTTGACTCTCCGAGAGCCAATTTGCGTTATATGTATCATTGTTTGAGGAATTTATTGTATGTCAAAAATGGATAGATTAATAGACAAATTGAGAAAATTTTGCAAAAAATTAAAGCAACTCAAGTTAAAAAACAAAGATTTCTCATTGATTGCCAGCAATTGCAATGGCGCAATGATCTTGCATGATTTGAATATGAGATTTAACAGTCCTTTTGTTGATTTGTGGATAAAACCGCAAGATTTTATAAAAATGTGCCAAAATTTAAGTGATTACATGAACTCAGATCTTCAATTCACTAGTGAAAAAGGAATTGATTATCCAGTCGGAATTCTTAAAGATATCAAGATTTATTTTCAGCACTACAAAACAGATAAAGAAGCTGAATATAAGTGGAATGAAAGAAAACAAAGAATAAATTATGACAATATTTTCATTCTTTTTACTGATAGAGACGGTTGTACGAAACAGGATCTAATTGATTTTGACAATCTCAAATATAGCAACAAGGCTGTATTTGTACACAAACCTCACCCTGATATCAAATCTGCTGTTTATATCAGAGGTTTTGAACAAAATGATTCAGTGGGCATGTGTATGGATTACAAGGGGCGTTTTTCGCTTAAAAGATATTATGATGATTTTGATTATGTAAATTGGTTTAATAGAGGAATCAACTGATGAATCATCCAAAGATTTCAATAATAATCCCTGTTTACAATGTTGAAAAATATCTGAGAGAATGTCTTGATTCTTGTGTGAATCAAACTCTTGAAGATATTGAAATAATCTGCGTTGATGATGCTTCTCCCGACAATTCGATAAAAATTCTTGAAGAATATCAGCAAAAAGATTCGAGAATCAGGATATTTCGTCATGAAGAAAATAAAAACTTGGGGACAGCTCGTAACACCGGTTTGACCAATGCAACAGGAGAATATGTCTGGTTTGTTGACAGCGATGACTATATCGACACAAAAGCCTGCCAGATACTATACGACGCGATAAAAGAATTTGATGTTGATATACTTTGCTTCAGTGCACTTAAATTTGTTGACGAAGATAAAAAGCGCCGATTTATTTATGATAAATATTACCATCAAGGAGTTCAGATAAACAAAATTTATCATCCAAAAACCAATTGGAAAGAGCTCAAGTTTTCCAATTTGAATGTTTCTGCATGTATGTATTTAGCAAAGACAAGCGTTCTCCAAAATTTCAGATTTAGGGAAGGGGTGTTTTTTGAAGACACTGATTTCACTACGATTTTATTAGCATCCGTAAATTCATTCTGTTACATCCCCCATACTGCTTATTTTTACAGAACGAATCCGACCTCAACAATGCAAACTCCGATCACACAGAAAAAATTGGATTGCGTTATCGAGTGTATGGAATCATTGGATAAATTCGTTACAGAAAACAAAATCAACAAAAAACATTTCCTTTATAAATTTTTGGCAGACCAAATAGATTTCAACATATCACTTTACGGTGCGAACCCCGATATTGACATAAAAAATCTTGACCCGTTGCTTTTGTTACAAAAGAAATATTTTTCAATATGGCGTTCAATAAGAAAAACTTTAAAGAAATTGTTGCATGGCTGACACTCCTATTCTCTCAGTTTTAATGCCAGTCTTCAACTCCGAACAATTTGTGTCAGATGCGATAAAGAGCATTCTGAAACAAAGTTTTAAAGATTTTGAATTTCTGATCCTTGACGATTGTTCAAAAGATAAAAGCCTTGAAATCATTAAAGATTTTAAGAAACTAGATCCTCGTATAAAAGCTTTCCAAAATGAAAAGAATCTCGGGGTCGTTGAATCGCGCAACAAACTCATTAACCTTTCAAAAGGCAGATATATAGCGTGGATCGACAGCGATGACATTGCACTTGAAAACAGATTTGAAGAGCAGATAAGATTTTTGGAAAACCATCCTGAAATCGGATTGGTCGGCACGGATGCAATAATAATTGATGAAAACGGCAAAGAAACAGGAAAATGGCTCTTTGAAACCGACCCGCAGAAACTGAAGATCGAGCTGTTTTTCCATTCTCCGTTTTTAAGTTCTTCAGTTATGATAAGAAAAAGCTGTCTGCCGCAGAATTTCTATGATCCCAGATTTCCCGTGTCAGAAGATTTTGATCTCTATTCCAAAATTTCAGAACATTCGGAGGCGGCTAACATCCCGGAATTTTTGGTAAAATACAGAATAAATTCAAAGGGACTTTCAAAAAGCAACACCGAAAAAATGGAACAGCTTTCCGTTCAGGTCATAAAAGAACATGCGGAAAGACTTGGAATAAAACTCGAAGAAAACACGATCAAACACTTAAGAAAACCTAAAACCGCATCAAAAATCGCTTTCGAAGAAATTGCAGAAATTGAAAACTCGCTGATTTTATTGAAAGATATGTTATTAAAAAATGATCGTTTTGAAAAAACGGCAGTTAACGAAGTCATCCAAAAATACTGGTTTGAAATATGCCGCAAGTCAACGCATAACGGATTGAAAATATTAAATATTTTCTTTAGATCCGCACTATTTTGCAAAAAACTCTCTTTGCGGGATAATTGCAGGCTTTTTGTCCGTGCTTTGATCAAATTTTGAGGAAAAATGACAGAAAAACCTGAAATATCAGTTGTTGTCTGCACCCACAATCGTGCTGCTCTTCTGGCCGACTGCGTTGATTCTCTGCTTAACCAAACTGTAGATAAAAACCGTTTTGAAATAATAATCGTAGATAATAATTCGACTGATAACACCGAAGAAACTGCAAAAGAATTGGTAAAAAATCACAACAATATCAAATATTTTAAAGAATCAATTATCGGATATTCCGCACCACGAAACTGCGGTTGGAAAAATGCTTCCGGCGACATTATCGCATATATTGATGATGATGAGATCGCAGCACCGGACTGGCTTGAAAGCATTGAAAAGGCTTTTCAAATAGAAGAAAAACCAGATATCGTCGGTGGAATATGCATGCTGAAATACGATGCTGATCCTCCGGGTTGGTTTATTGAATCAATGGGGGGAACCAACAAAAACCGACAAAAAGGTATTTTGAATCAACGAAAAGACTGCTTTCTCGGTTGCGGAAATATTGCTTTAAAAAAAGAAGTACTGGAAAAACTTAATGGATTTTCCAATAATTTCAACACAAAAGATGGTTTTCTGATGATGGGCGAAGATACCGATATCTGTCATAGGGCAAAAAATGCCGGATTTAAATTATTTTACGATCCTGAAATCAAGATCTATCACCGGATGAATGAAAACAATTATAATATTGAAAAACGGAAACTAAAAGCAAAGAGAACCGGCATGACCGCAAGATTCGTTTTAGGAAGGCTGCCATTTTTCAGCCATTATTTCAAATATTTGACTTATTCTGCAATGATTTTTGCAGATTTTTTTATGAATATTTTTTCAAAAAAGATCTCAACAAAATCCGTTCTGTTGAAAGAAAAAATCGCATACCGGAAAGGATATTTTGAAATGGATAAAAAACTGGGGAGCAAATAAATGACTGACCTCGCTCCGATCGTTTTTTCTTCTCGCATTTCAAGACTTAGGTAGTTTATTAAAACTCGAGGCTCGCCGGATTTGTCAGAAAATCTTTCTCGCAAAATTTACTTTTTTTGTTGCAAATAACATTTTTCGCAGATCGACTTCGGCGGAAATGTGCCGCTGTGCATCTCTGTTTTTGATGGATTTTCTGAAAAATTCAGTATAATACAGCAGTTTCTAGTCCCAATCTAAGTTAGAGGGGGTGCTGCTTTGGCGACGGGGGCGTGTGTTGGGTCCCTCAGCCGCTTTGCAGCATTCCCTTGAGAGGAGGGTTTTGTAATAATGTGGAGGAAAATATAAATGAATTTACCTGATGAACTTCTCAAACTTATCCGTCATGGCGAAAATTATCAGATAGAATACAAAGAAGCGAAAAACGAAATCCCGAAAAATCCGGCAATTTCCAGAGTATTCAGGGAAATAGGCTATGCGGACGAACTCGGTTCCGGTATGCGCAACAGCTATAAGTTCACACGTCTTTACAGCGGTGCAAATCCCGAATTTATTGAAGGTGATGTTTTTAAAACTATAATTCCGCTTTCAATTTCAGCAAAAACTATCGCTAGTGGTCAAGCTGATACGCAAGTCAGTACGCAAGCTGGTACGCAAGATAGTGGTCAAGTTGATGGTCAACCTCTCACAATATCGCTTGACGTCACGCGACTGAATCAGTTGCTGGACTATTGCTTTACTCCTCGCACCAGAGAGGAAATGCAACTATTCTGTGGCATCAAATCTCGTGATTACTTCAGAACTAAAATCCTTGTGCCTCTAATATCCCTTAAAAAAATATTTCCTCTAATTCCGGACAAACCGAACAGTCCAAAACAAAAATATTGCAGTAACAAAAATTATAGTTCTTTGGAGAACTCAAATGACTGACTTCGCCCCGATAATTTTATTCGTCTACAACCGACCGAAACACACCGAAATGGTGCTGAACGCATTGAAAAAAAACACTTTGGCCAAAGATTCGATTCTTTATGTTTTTTCCGATGCGGCAAAGAAGGAAAAAGACTTTGAAAATGTGAACCGTGTTCGCGAAATAATTAATAAAATTGATGGTTTTAAAGAAGTTGTCGTCACCGAGGCCGAAACCAACATCGGGTGCGCCGATTCCATAATTTCAGGTATCACCAAGGTCATAAACGAGCACGGAAAAGCTATAATCATTGAGGATGACATTCTCACAGCTCCGAATTTTCTCGAATTCATGAATGAAGCTCTGGAAAAATACGAAAACGACGAAAGAATTTTCTCGATTTCGGGATACAACGTTCCGATGCAGATTCCGGAGAATTGGAATTCCCCTGTTTTTCTGACTTACCGCTATTCAAGTTGGGGATGGGGAACTTGGAAAGACCGTTGGAACGAAGCGGACTGGGACGTGCTCGGCTGGCAGGAAATATTCACCGATAAAACCAAAAACAAACTTTTCAGGCGCGGCGGAGACGACCTGCCCTATATCCTCAGAGCACAGATGAACGGAACAATGAATTCCTGGGCTATACGCTGGTATTATAACAACTATTCTAAAAACCGTTTCACCGTTTTTCCGACATATTCTCTTGTTGAAAATATCGGCTTCGACGGAAGCGGCATCCACTGCGGAAACGCAGGCAAAGCGCCGAACAAACCGATTATAGCCCAAAACGGCGAAAAGGTCGTCCTCCCCGATACTCTGGAATTTGATGAAGAAATGAACAAACTTTTTATTGCGAGATACAGATACACTTTCAAGGATAAGCTGCGCCGCTTCCTGAAAGAACTCCTCCGCTACAAGATCAACAAATAGCCCCTCAAAAAAACATCACGAAATAGACGTTTTCCGACTTTTCAATATATTTTCGGACTAAAAAAGACTACTTTTCAATATCTTTTCGGATCAAAAAAACCAACTTTTCAATATATTTTCAAGGCAAAAATGGCAATTTTTCAATATTTTGGTTCTATTTTATCGCTTTCATTCCGTCCAAAATGGCGTCTTCCATCGCGGAATAGGTCCACTTTCCGTATCTTCCGGCAAGTTTCACGGAGTTCTTTTCGCACCACTTCTCGATGAGTGCCATGTCGTCGAAATATTCTTTGTGGTAGATGACATATCCGGCGTCAATTTTGCGGTAATCCATGAATTCGATGTCGTTTTCAGAACTGATCAGTCCCATTGCAAGAAGAAGTTCGACGCTTTTTTTGTAGAAAAGTTCCGTATCGATATTTTCTTCCTGATGGGTAAACTCGATGTAGGCACTTCCTTTACCCATAGGAGCCAACTTACTGTAAATATTGGAGAAAGATCCGACTCTGTAAGGCATGAACTTTTCTTCCGGAATATAGAACCAGTGCCCCGTGTGTCCGCACGGCTTCTTGAAAGCGGCGTTGAAATAGCTGACGTGCGCGATTTTCAATCTGTCTGCAATTTCATGCGCCGGGAACTCTGCCAAATTGGTAAGAAGTTTCAGAAATTTGTTGAGCGGGATCGTATTTATGAGTTTTTCATAAACGATTTCCATTCCGTTGCTTAATTTCACCTTTTTCTGCGCCGCATCTATCGAAACAGGCTCTGCGTTGAAGATGAATTTCTCTTTTTCACAGAGGTCAAAGAGGCGTTCCGGCAACTCCCCGATGCCGTTTTCCTTCGGATAGAAAAACTTCGCGTTATATCCGATATTTTTCTGCTCAGGCGCAGTCACGGCACCCTCTATCACCTGTTCCAGCGTGGGTTTCGGCACATAGTAGTCGCACCAGTGGCTCGCGTAGTCCTTCGGGTGGACGGTATAGATCTTGGTGTTGTAAGGGATCATGAAATGCTTTGAGATCCCCTCTCCGAGATAGGCCATGCACCATTCGTAGAAGTTTTCATGCGCCTTAGACTTGTCGTTTTCGTAGTATGCTTTGACAAAGCCCAAAACGCACTCTTTTATCACCTGAGGCGGCAAGCCGAAAGTGTTAGACTGAAAAGGATACTGCGTAAAAACATTGTGCGAAAAGACAAAAGTTTTGCGTTCTATTTCAACTGTATTTTGCCCGAAAAGCCGCGTCATCAGTGAACGAACCTCGGATGTTTTCACGTGAAACCAATGCCCGGTCTGGTCAAAAATGAAGCCGTTTTTCTTCTCGCTCGTGCAGATCCCGCCGACATGATCACTTTTCTCAACGACAAGAAAATCCTTCCCTTTTGCGTGATACGCGGCAGACAAGCCGGTGAGCCCGGCACCTAAAATCAGTGTGTTGGTTTTCATGCTTTCCTCCTACTTGAGTTCAGCCCAGTTGCCGCCGACAGAGTAGTTGACATCGAGCGGCACTTCGAAATCTTTGCCTGCTTCCCGCATTTTTTCAGCGCATTTTTCGGCAATATCAAGTCTGTTTTCGGGGATCTCTATGATAAGTTCGTCGTGAATCTGTAGCAGAATCCGCGCTTCGGGGCATTCCTCTTGCAGCATTTTGTAAACTAAAACCGTTCCCTGCTTGATAACATCGGCTGCGGTTCCCTGGATCACAGTGTTCACCGCCATTCTTTCGCCCGATTTCGCGATATTTTTGTTGGTGTTCGCGATCTCGGGAATGTAGCGCCTGCGCCCGTAAAAAGTTTCGACATATCCGTTTTCTCTCGCCTCGCGTATCGTGCCGTCGATGAACTGCTTGATCTTCGGGTAGCACGCGAAGTAGTTGTCGATGTATTTTTTCGCAAAAGCGATATCGACCCCTGTATCGACCGAGAGTTTGTATGCCTGCATCCCGTAGATTATGCCGAAGTTGACCGCCTTTGCGTTGCGGCGCATCTCTTTGTCCACGAATTCAGGAAGAGTGCCGAAGATCGCTGCGGCCGTGCGTCTGTGGATGTCTTCGCCGTTCTTGAAAGCGTCAATAAATTCAGGCTCTTTGCTGAGTGCAGCCAAAATTCTGAGTTCGATCTGGCTGTAATCGAGAGAGAGAAGCTTGAACCCTTTTTCGGCAACGAAAAGACCTCTGATCTTCTGCCCGTCCTCGGTCCTCGTCGGGATATTCTGCAGGTTCGGTTCCCTGCTCGCGAGTCTGCCCGTCGCGGCGTAAGTCACGATGTAGGAAGTGTGAAGCCTGCCGTCGGAAGCGGTCTTTGCAGCGATCGGCTCAAGGTAAGTCGAAACAAGCTTCGAGTATTTTCTGTTCTCGATTATGAGTTTGGGGAGCGGATGATCGTTTTCCTCTGCAACATTTTCAAGGACCTCGTGGCCTGTGCTGTAGCCGGTTTTTGTCTTTTTGCCGCCTTTGAGCTGAAGTTTGTCAAACAAAATTTCGGCAAGCTGTTTCGGTGAATTGGGATTGAAAACCGTTCCTGCAGCCTCATAGATCTGCTTCGTCAAGTCATTGATCTTGCTTAAAAATTCAGTCCTCAGCCTGTTCGTTTCGTCAAGATCGACTTTTATCCCGTTCTGCTCCATCGCGCGGACGACCTCAAGGTGCGGCATTTCTATCCCGTTCAGAAGGAACGACTTGTCTTCGTGCTTTTCCTCGATCTTTGCGCGAAGTTTTTCTAAAAATGCAAAGAACTGCTCGGGAGAATCTTTGCTGACCTCGCCTAGACCCAGGGCCTCCGCGATCTCTTCCGGCGAATAACCGTGTCTTCCGCTGTCGTGACAGAAATAGTAGATCTGCAAGTCGATGAATTTTATTCCTTTCGGAAAAGGCGCATCAAGGAACTCTTTCACTTCAAATGAATAAACTGTCGAATCCTGAGGCAGGTCTGCAATCCCAAGCGGCATGAATCTGCCCTCTTTTGCGACATAAAAACTGCCGTAAAAGGTGCTTCCGTAAAGGGTTTCACCGCTTTTTACATCAAATTCGCCGGCTTCCCATTTTTCGTGAAGCTCGATCGTTTTCTTCGGTTCGGGAGCCGGTTCCTTTTTTGCCGAAGAATCACTTCCAATCTTTTTCAGAATCGACGCAAAACCTAATTCGGAGCAGAGTTTCACGATTTTTTCGGTATCGGGATTTTCCCAAGGATCGAAGCATTTTTTGCAGCCGTCCAGTTTTACTGAAGAATCAAGTTTTATAAGAAATTTCGAGAACTCAAACTGTTCCTTATTTTCTGTAAAACCCTTTTGCAATGCAGGTTTCAGAGCACTCAGATTCTGGTAAATATTATCAGCGGAGCCGTATTTGTTGAGAAGTTCCGCTGCGGTTTTAAGCCCCACTTTCGGCATTCCGGGAACATTGTCGGAGCTGTCGCCCAAAAGAGCGAGAAAATCGAGCATCTGAGCCGGCATAACGCCGTATTTTTCCTGCACAGCCGCAGGATCGATGACCTTATCCTTCATGCTGTCGTACATGAGGACGTTCCCGCCTACGAGCTGCATCAAGTCCTTGTCGGAAGAGATGATGATTATCTCTTTATCCGGATTGTTGGCTACGATCGAAGCAATGATGTCATCCGCCTCGAAGCCGTCGGAGGCAAAAACCGGAATATTGAGCGCCTCAAGCATCGGCGTGATGAGCTCGAACTGTGATTTCAGGTCAGGATCGACCTCCTTTCTGTTAGCCTTGTACTCAGGATACGCCTTTTTCCTGAAAGTCTCCGTCTTGCTGTCAAGCGCCGCGACCGCCGCAAAACCTTTGAACTTCGACATCGTCCTCAAAAACATGTTGATGAAGCCGTATATCGCATTCACCGGCCTTCCGTCAGGCGATGTCATCGGCGGCAGCGCGTGAAAAGCCCTGAAAATATATGAACTCACATCCAGAATCGCGATTTTTCCCTCGTTCTGCATTTGAACCTCCTCAAAAAAACAGGCAATTTTATTTAAAGAGAGATTTTTCTCAAATTACTTGCTTCTGAATAAACCTCGACCAAATCAACATCGCGATGTCATTTTGGTCGAAGTTCTTGTGCTTTTCAAAAAATGTTTTCCGCAGATATATCTTCCAATCAGAGAGATTTCCGCTATAATTCCGGCGTTTTTGTTTTTCACGGATTGGTGGAGAAATGAAAAAAATCCTCTGCATATTTCTTCTGATTTTGATGACACTTCCTTTGTTTGCCGAAGAAAATACCGCCAAAAGCGGTGAAAAATTCAACATCCGGGGAAGCGGGAAATTTTTCTCACTTGACCCGCTGACCGACGGGCTTCTGCTCGGAACGGGCATTCTGCTCACAGGCGGGAACCTGATCCTTAGCGACATGATGGAGATCAACCGCAGAAAATACGACGAAACAGTATATTCCAAAAGCGATGTGAACGCTTTCGACCGCAAACTTATGCGCCCTTATTCGGAAATCCACGACGGAGCTGCAGATTTTCTGCTCATTGCATCTGCCGTAACGCCTGTTGCACTGCTTTCCACTGACAAAGAGGAATGGTTTACGAACGGCGTGATGTACATCGAAACACTGCTTGTCGCAAACGGCTTGAAAGAGACGCTGAAACTTGCCGTCAACCGCCCCAGGCCTTATATGTATTCCGACCGCGAGACTATGCCCGAAAGTGAACTAAACAGCGGCGACTGGGCGAAATCCTTTCCTTCCGGCCACACGACCATAGCCTTCGCAAGCGCAACATTTCTCACCTACACTTTCTGCAGATACTTCCGCAATTCACCGTGGCGGATTCCGGTTTCCATCGGCAGTTACGCACTTGCCACCGGTGTTGCAGTCTTGAGAGTTTCCAGCGGAAAGCACTTTTTAAGCGATGTTCTTGCCGGTGCTGCAATCGGAAGCGCAGTCGGATTTTTAGTCCCTTTCCTGCACACTTTAAATACCAAAAGCGACATGAGCGTAGCCGTGACAGGAAACGGATTAAGTTTCACGGTGAAGTTTTAAGAAATCTTTCAACCCAAGTCGGTTTTATTGGCATAAAGTTTTTACAGTTTTTCCTTCACAAATCGTTCAAAGGGAGCGATCCCGTTTTTGTAAACTGCTTCGAATGTGTCATTGTTTACCGCTATTTTGTGCATATCCTGCGACATCCAACGGATAAAATCCAGAATCAAATCATGTTTTTGATTCAAATCCTTCCAGTGCGATATGCGCTCATGGTGAGCAATCCTGTTTCGCAGAAACCGTATTTCAGCAAGATTTTTCTGTAATACAGCGGAACTTTTCTGTTCTGAAGGGCAATCATAAAACATATTTTTTATCATGAAAGATCTGAATTTCTGAGAGTTGTATTTTTTCCCCATGAGAGCGACCCAGAATCCAAGTGTAAGTTCAGAGACAAGACGAGGGTGAGAGTATTCTTTGCCTTTCTTTTTAATTTTGTTTTTTACTTCGTTGACCATTATCTGTTCTGTCTGCATGAGCGGGATTACATCGTTCCAATCCGGCACATCGAAAAATTCTGTAAGAGCACAGTCTATTGAATTTCGCAATGTCACTTCAAAAATATTTATGAGCGGATAAAGGTTCTTACACAATTCTATGTTGTAAATATACCTCGAAAGCGCCACCTCGTTATTTGCACCGTCCGTTTTGTAGATAGCGAGACGTTCCGGTGAAATTGATTTTTCTATGTTTGCAAATGTTGATTTATCCATAATTTATCCTTGACTTACAAAAAATTTCTTATAACATTCTCCTTGTAAGCCACGGTATCCCTTCTCCTGTTTCGGCAGTGCCAGGGACCGTGGCAGTCGCTTTTTTACCCCCAACAGTTTTTACTTGTCGCAAAAACGTCGGTTTCTATTCTATTTGCAATCAACAAAGGAACGGCAAATATTATAATAAAGATTTTTGAAATTAAAAATAAAATTATAGAAGAAATTATTATAGCTTAAAAGATAAAAAGTGCTTCTTATTTTAAAATCACAGCATAAGAATTCTGCATTTGTTATATTGGTTGCCAATCTTGGTCGAAGCAAGCGCGGTTACTGCAAAAAACGCAATCTGCTGAAACCAACTCATCTGATTTTCTGGACTTTTTCTAAAATTTTACTACGATGCTTCCGCTATGTAAAAAATGGTAGAAAAACAGAAAAAAAGCCTTTTTATTTTTAATTTTTTAGGAGATCAGAATGGAAACAGAAACATTGTCGATAACTATTTGTTATGAAAGTTCCAAAAAATTATCCAATAAAAAATTTAACAATTGGATTGCGAAAGAAGCCTTTTCCCACGATTTTGCGGACGGCAAAGGAGTTATAAAACTAAAAAAACCAGTGGAAAGAATTATTGATAAAAATGGTTTTCGCGACAGCGAAACACTCACTTCAATCGTTCTTCCTGATTCTTTAACAGAAATCGGAGAACGTGCATTTACTTTGTGTAAAACACTCTCATCCGTCGTTATTCCAAAATCCGTTAAGAAAATCAACGATTTTGCATTTACAGGCTGTGCTAGACTCACTTCCATAGATATCCCTAATTCCGTTACAGAAATCGGTTCCAGAGCATTCGGTGACTGCATCGGGCTTACTTCAATAGTTATTCCCGATTCCGTAAAGATAATTGATGATTCGGCCTTTAAGGACAGCACAACTCTTGCTTCCGTTGTTATTTCGAAGTGTGCAACAAAAATCGGTAACTATGCATTTATGGGCTGCACAAGTCTCACTTCCGTAGTTATCCCGGAATCAGTTAAGGAGATTGGCGAGTATGCTTTTTCCGGCTGTACTAGTCTCACCTCTGTTGTATTTTCTGATTCCGTTACAGAAATCGGCGAAGATGCTTTCAGCAATTGTGTAAACCTGACATCGATCACCGTAGATAAAAATAACCCGAAATATGATTCCAGAGACAACTGTAATGCAGTAATTGAAACAAAAAGCAAAAAATTGATCTGCGGTTGCGCAGGCACTGTCATACCGGATTCAGTTAAAAAAATCGGTGATAATGCATTCGTTAAATGTTCCGGACTCACTTCAATAGTTATTCCAAACTCCGTTACGAAAATCGGTGAAAATGCATTTTGGGGGTGCACAAGTCTTACCTCGGTAAATATCTCAAATTCCGTTACGGAAATCGATTGGAGTGCATTTAGCAACTGTACAAACCTCACTTCAATAGTTATCCCGAATTCCGTTAAGAGAATTAATGGTTATGCTTTTTTAGGCTGCAGCCTCACATCCATAGTTATTCCCGATTCCGTTACGAAAATCGGTCCCGACCCATTTTGTAATTGCAGAAAACTGACTTCTATAATTGTAGACAAAAACAATCCGAAATACGATTCCAGAAACAACTGTAATGCTATAATTGAAACAAAAACCAACAAACTGATCTGCGGCTGCGCGAACACAGTAATACCGGATTCCGTTAAGGTGATCGATTGGCTTGCATTTCATGGTCAGACTTCTCTTACTTCCATAGTTATTCCGAATTCCGTAAAAAGAATCGGTTCCAGCGCATTTGGAGAGTGCTCCGGCCTTGTTTCCCTAGTTATTCCTGAATCTGTTACGGAAATCGATGAAAGTGCATTTTCTGGTTGCAGCAGTCTTGTTTCTGTCGTCATTCCGGATTCTGTTAAAAAAATCGGTGATTTTGCATTCTATGGCTGCGACAATCTGTCGGAAGAAACAAAAGAAAGAATCCGGTCAATTCAAGAATCATCTAAATCTAAAGCAGAGCAGCAATACTTTATAGAATAAATTAGTTCGTACACAAGCCGCAGGGAAATATTCCAATCAACTGAAAAATCGTTAAAATATCGGTCGTTTTTCGGATGTTTTATTCAGGGGTTCCAATGAAAACAGAAATAGATCCCAAGGAAAGCAGCCGTTCCGAAGCCTTCAGGCTCTGGATGACGGCACCTGTGCCGATGGTGACTTTGGTAAAAACGATGGATGTGAGCCGCCTGCTCAAAGTGAGCGGCAGAAGCGGTATAAAGTTCAATACGCTGATGTGCTGGTGCATAGTCAGAGCTGCAAGCGGAATGAAGGAATTCTACACGCTGCCGGAAAGAGGAAAACTCTTCCGGTATGACACGCTCGCAGTCAATGTCGTCGTAAGAAACGTCAAAGGCGGAATCAACTCCTGCGACATTCCGTTTTCGGATGATCTGCGGCAGTTTAACAGCGACTATCTTAAACTTACAGTCAAAACTGCTGACGAGTGCAGAAGCAGTTATCTTGAAGGGTGTATGATCATCGGAACATCGGCGATGATACAGACGGAACTCGACTACATCATAAATCAATACACCGATAAATTCAGCAATCCGATGGTGATGTGGGGAAGATACCGGAAAGGCTTCTTCAAAACCACGCTGCCGGTCTCTTTCCAGTTCCACCATGTCCAGATGGACGGCGGGGACGCGGCAAGATTTCTTGAACAGCTGCAGAAAGAGATAGAAGGTTTGAGGATAAAATCATGATCCAGGACATTGGTCCGAGTAAATTCGATATCGCCTTTAAAAATCTCAAGCCTCAAGAGACTGATTTTATTCTGTATTTCAACAAAAACGGTGAGATCCTCGTCAAAGCGGAAGGCGACTCTCTTTTGTTTCCAACTGCAAAAAATTCGCCGGCAACAGAAAAAATAATTTACCTCTTTTCCGTGGACGAAAAACGCTATTTTTTAGACTTAACTCAGGATGAAATTTCGCTCGCAGGTTTTTGCTATCAGGGCTTGCGTGAGCTGCGCGGAACCTGCGGAAATGCCGATCTTCTTGTCGCATTTACGGCGTATCACTTGTGGCGCTGGTACACGGACAACCGCTTCTGCGGAAGGTGCGCGGCAGAACTTTCATTTTCCGAAACCGAACGCGCTCTTGTCTGTAAAAAATGCGGAAACACCGTCTATCCCCGCATAAATCCGGCCGTCATCGTGGCAGTCACAAAAAGCGACTCCCTTCTGGTCACGAGATATCGCAACGGATACAACCACAACGCTCTCGTCGCCGGATTCACCGAGATCGGCGAAACTTTTGAGCAGACCGTGGCCCGCGAAGTGATGGAAGAGACCGGCATAAAAGTTAAAAATATCCGCTACTACAAATCGCAGCCGTGGGGAATCGCGCAGGATATTTTAGTCGGTTTTTTCTGCGAAGCCGACGGCGATAACAAGATCCGCCTTGATGAAAACGAACTGAAGTCCGCGCAGTGGCTCAAACGCGATGAGATCGAGCTGCAGCCGGACAGTATCAGCTTAACCAACGAAATGATGAAGATGTTTAAAGAGGGAAAAATCCATGATCGGTTACTGCGGCCTTGACTGCGAAAAGTGCGACGCATATATCGCGACAAAAAACAACGATGATTCATTGCGCGAGAAAACGGCGAAACTCTGGAGCGAACTGAATCACGCCACAATTCTCCCAGAGCACATCAACTGCACAGGATGCCGCACCGAAGGGATCAAAACCTTTTACTGTGAAAATCTCTGCGCTGTCCGCAAATGCGCTATACAAAAAGGTTTTACGACATGCGGCGACTGCCGGGAAATGGAAGAATGCCAAACTCTCGGAGTCATTACCGCGAACAATCCTGATGTTTTGAAGAATTTGAAAAAAAAGAGGTCTTCATGAAACACTATACTGTTACAGGAATGAGCTGCGCGGCGTGTCAGGCGCGTGTCGAAAAGGCTGTGTCAAAAGTTGAAGGAGTTGAATCTGTAAGCGTGAGTCTCCTCACGAATTCGATGGGGGTCGAAGGCTCGGCTTCTGATGAAGCGGTCATCAAAGCAGTCGTTGATGCGGGATACAGCGCGAAACCGAAAGGAAATGATCCGGACGACAATATTCTGAAAGATACCGAAACGCCGAAACTCAAAAAAAGACTACTCTCATCCGTGATTTTTCTCATTGTTTTAATGTACATCACGATGGGGCACCACATGCTGGGTCTGCCGCTTCCCGAGGAGCTTTCGCACAAACACCTTGCCTTGATCCAGATGATCCTCGCGGCAATCGTCATGGTTATAAACCAGAAATTTTTCACAAGCGGTTTCCGCTCGGTCTTCCACGGCGCGCCGAATATGGATACTCTTGTTGCGCTCGGATCAAGTGTCTCTTTCGGCTGGAGTTTTTATGTGCTCTGCCTGATTTTCGCAGACCATCCTGAATGTGCTGAACTTTATCACGACCAGCTCTATTTCGAATCTGCGGCTATGATCCCGGCATTGATCACGGTCGGAAAGATGCTTGAAGCGATATCGAAAGGGAAAACGACGAATGCTCTCAAAGGGCTCATCAAACTCGCTCCGGTCAAAGCGACACTCGTTAAAAACGGCGCTGAAACAGAAGTAAAAGCCGAGGAAGTGAAGGTCGGAGACATTTTTATCGTCCGTCCTGGTGAAAAGATCCCGGTCGACGGAGTCGTCATTTCAGGCGCAAGTTCAGTCGATGAATCGGCTCTGACTGGAGAATCGGTCCCTGTCGACAAAAGCGAAGGCTCGAATGTGAGTGCAGCGACCATAAATCAGACAGGGCATCTCACCTGCCGGGCGACAAAAGTCGGCGAAGACACCGCTTTGGCACGCATCATCCGCCTTGTTTCGGATGCCGCCGCAACGAAAGCTCCTATAGCGAGGATCGCGGACAAAGTTTCGGCTTGGTTCGTTCCGGCCGTAATCATAATCGCTCTGATCGTGTGCGCAGGCTGGCTCATTGCCGGAGAAACTATCGCGTTTTCTCTAGCAAGGGCAATATCTGTCCTCGTAATTTCGTGCCCCTGTGCTTTAGGCCTGGCAACACCTGTCGCAATAATGGTCGGAAGCGGTGCGGGTGCCAAAAACGGGATCCTTTTCAAAAGCGGCGAAGCTCTTGAATCAGCAGGAAAAACGGCGATCGTCGCACTCGACAAAACGGGGACTATAACTTCGGGAGAACCTGTAGTCACGGACATTGTCCCGAACGGAGGGATCACTGAAAACGACCTTTTGCAGAAAGCCTTCTCGCTTGAAGGAAAAAGCGAGCATCCCTTGGCAAAAGCAATAATAAAAAAGGCTGGATCCTTGGGAATAAAGGCTCTTGAAACGACCGGTTTCCGCACTCTTCCGGGAAACGGCGTCGAAGCACGGATCGGAGAGAGCATCTTTCGCGGCGGAAGCGGAAAATATATCTCTGATTTTGTAAAAACTTCTGAAAACATTGATGCTTTTGGCAAAAAATTGGCCGTTGAAGGCAAAACGCCGCTCTACTTTGCCGAAAACGGAAATCTTTTAGGTGTCATCGCAGCGGCAGACTCTATAAAACATGATTCTGCGGACGCTGTCTCCCAGTTTCACAAAATGGGACTCAAAGTAGTAATGCTCACAGGCGACAACGAACGCACTGCTCTTGCGATAGGCAGAGAAGCGGGAGTTGACGGGATCATTGCGGGAGTCCTCCCCGAAGAAAAAGCCGAGGCGGTCGTTATGATGCAGAAATACGGAAAAGTGGCTTTCATAGGTGACGGGATCAACGATTCCCCCGCACTCACAAAGGCTGATACAGGCATTGCGATAGGCGCGGGGACAGACATTGCGATAGAAAGTGCGTCCATCGTTTTGATGAACAGCTCTCTCGCAGATGCCGCCGCAGCCATTCGTTTAAGCAGAAAGACCCTTAAAAATATTCATGAAAATCTTTTTTGGGCATTTTTTTACAATGTGATCTGCATCCCGCTTGCAGCAGGGCTTTTCTCTTGGAAAATGAACCCCATGATAGGTGCCGCGGCGATGAGCCTTTCAAGTTTTACCGTCTGTATGAACGCCCTCAGAATAAATCTTTTCAAAATATACAGCACCAATCACGATAAACGTCTGAAAACAGAAGGATTTTCTATGGACGAACTAAATCGGGAAATATCTGAAAACTTTGGTAAAAAAAGGAGTGAAAAAATGGAAAAGACAGTAAAGATCGAAGGAATGATGTGCAAACACTGCGAAGCGAGAGTCAAAAAAGTGCTCGAAGAGCTTCCATTCATCCAAAGCGCAACAACGAGCCACGAAAAAGGAGAAGCCGTTCTTACCCTTTCGGGAGAATTTGACGAAGCTGCTGTCCGCAAAGTGATAGAAGAAAACGGATATAAGTTTATCGGCTGAAAAACGGATCCTGCCGCAAACTATTCATCATCGTTTTCCTTAATGATATCAAATAATTGAAAAACCACATTCATCGCTTCACGAGGATTTATCTTTTCTGGATCGATACGCCTTAAAGTTTTCTCGATCTCGCGAAGATATTCCGGAACAACACTTTTATTCTGCTCCTCCGCCATCGAAAAAATGTCGGTCTGAAGCATCGAGCCGTTTTCGAATCGCATCCTGCGGTCAAAACCCTCCATTTTTTTGAGGATCTTTTCGGCGTTTTTGATGACTTCTTTCGGCATGTCGGTGAGTTTTGCCACTTCGACGCCGAAACTCCTGCTGCTGCCGCCCTCCTCCATCTGATAGAGGAAGCGCATCTTTCCGGCGTATTCTCTGACTGTCATGTGGAAATTCGCCACCTGCTCAAAGTCTTCGGCAAGCTCGGTCAGGATGTGGTAATGCGTTGCGAAAAGGGTCGTCGCGTTGATCCTGGTTATGATGTATTCAGCGATCGCGCGGGCAAGGCTGATGCCGTCGTAAGTTCCCGTTCCGCGCCCTATCTCGTCAAGGATTATGAGCGATCTTTCGGTCGCGGCATTGAGGATCGACGCTGTCTCCTTCATTTCAACAAGGAAAGTCGATTCCCCCTTTGAAAGGTTGTCGCTCGCCCCGACACGGGTAAAAATCGCGTCAACGATCCCTATTTTCGCGCTTTCAGCGGGAACGAAACTGCCGGTCTGCGCAAGCAAAACGATGAGCGCAGTCATTCGCATCAAAGTCGATTTACCGCCCATGTTGGGACCGGTGACAAGGCAGAAACGCCTGTTTCCCGAACCTATCGAAACGCTTGCCGGAACATATCTCGCGTCTTTGAGGCACGCTTCGACAACGGGATGTCTGCCGTCGACTATCTCGATCCCTTCTTCGTCCTTTATCTCGGGGCGACAGTAGTTTTTCTCGACCGCAAGTTTCGCGAGTCCGCCGAAAAGATCGGCCCAGGCAACAAACTTTGCGACTGAAAGGATGTCGTTTTTGAACGAGGCGATCTCACTCACCGTATCGTCGAGGATCTTGAGTTCAAGCGCTGTCAGACGGTCTTTTGCCGATGATATCTTTTCCTCAAGTTCCTTGAGTTCCGCCGTAAAATAGCGTTCCGTGTTGACCGTTGTCTGCTTTCTGATGAAATAGTCGGGAACCTGCTTTTCAAAACGCTTGCTGATCTCGAAATAGTATCCGAAAACTTTGGTAAAACCCACTTTCAACGTGGGGATCTTCGTTTTTTCGCGCTCTCTTGTCTCAAGCGCAACGATATGGGAGCGCGAATTGTGGATAAAATCGGAAAGTTCAAAAACTTCGGGGGAAAAATCGGCATTCACGAAACCGCCTTCCCTGTAGAGAAGCGGAGCATCCTCCAGAAAACGCTTCTGCCAAGAAACGATCTGCTCTTCACTGAGTTCCAAAGGCTCGTCTGAAGCAAAAAAGGGCATTTTTTCAGGCATGCTCATGATGTAAGAACGAAGTTTCACCGCCTGAAGCAGCGATGCCGCAAGCATGGATATTTCGCGCGGACCTCCCCTTCTGACAAGGATCCTGCTGAGTATCCTCTCAAAATCTCTGATCTCTCCGAGAAGATTTCTTATTTCACGCAAAAGCACAGGATCTTCGGACAAAGCAGCGACACAGCACTGTCTGAGAATGATCTTATCGCGGCTTTTCAGCGGATTTTTTATGACTTCCGAAAGCAGCCTTTTTCCCATGGGGGTCTGCGTCCTGTCTATCGCCCAGAGGAGAGACCCTGCCCTTTCTCCTCCGATGAGCGTTTTTTCAAGCTCAAGGTTGGAAACGGTGTTGTAGTCAAGCGATGCTGTGTCGCTGTTTTTCCATTCAACCGGAAGTCTGAGCGGCGGAAAGTTGCCGAAATAGAGCGAATCGAGATAGAAAAGAAGCTGCTTCAAAGCTGCAAAAACATTCTTGTCAAAGGTGCATCCCAAAAGGCTTTCAAGGTATTCGGCCGCTGTTGCCGACGGAACCCAGTCGTCAAATTTTTCGAGATCGAGCACTTCGCCTTTGACAAAAGAAGAAGCTTCCGAAAGAATAGTCTCCCTCGGATCGACCAGATCTATGATGTCAGAAGCCGAAACTTCGGTCGAAACAGCGTAAAACACGTTTCCGCAGCTTACATCCACCCAGCAGAAAAAAGCGTCCTTCTTTTTGAAAAAGACCGACATCAGCCAGTTGTTCCTGTTTTCGTTGAGCGAACTTTCCTCAACGACAGTCCCCGGCGTCATGATGCGGACGACGCTGCGTTCCATCGTCTTTTTCGTGCTGTCCATGGTGTCGCCCTGCTCGCATACCGCGACTTTTTTCCCCGCTTCGAGGAGCTTTTTGATATAGAAATCCGCTGCATGCCACGGCACGCCCGCAAGAGGGATGTCGGCGTCTTTGTGACGGCTCGTGAGCGTTATTCCAAGGATCTCGGAAGCTTCGACAGCATCGTCGAAAAACATTTCGTAAAAGTCCCCCATGCGGAAAAAGAGGATGGCATCACTGTAGCGCTTTTTCATTTCAAGATACTGGCGCATAGCCGGCGTTTCCATCGCTTTTTCCATCGCGGTCTTTGCTGGCATTTCAACTCCTTGTTTTTAAATCAGAAATATCGGGAAAGGTGCTTAGCTCTATGATTCAAGGATGTTCGAGATCGATTCCATGTGGTTTATGCTGTAGACGACTTTCGCGAAGAATCTTGCGACATCGACTTCGTTGTACCACGGATGCGCTTTTTTGAACTCTTCCCCGCGGATGACTGCGTTCGTTCCGGTGACGCTCCGGACAAAACCGTCGGCATAAGCCTTGTCGAGTTTTGCCACAGCCTCGCCGTTGAAGAACGGGAAAGTGCAGAAAACATCTATATTTTTTGCGCCGAATTCATGGAGTTTCTGGCATGCCGCGATCAAAGTTCCGCCCGTTGCGATCATGTCGTCGACGATGACGACATCTCTTCCGTCAACGCTTCCTACCAATTTGGTATCAACAACTGTGGAAGCCTTGGAGTAGTCACGTTCCTTGACGATGAGAGCCATATCTGTTTCCAGCGCACGGGAATAGTATCTTGCGGTCTCGGCTGAACCGACATCGGGAGCGACAACGACGGTATTTTCGGTGATAAGATTTCTTCTGTTCATCGAATTCATCAGCTGTTTCGATGCATGAAGGTTGTCGAGTCTTGCAATATGGAAGAAACCGGAGATCGCCTCAGCGTGGATATCGATCGTGAGGACTCTCGAAGCACCGCTCGCCTCGATAAATGATGCCACCATCGAAGCCGTCACGCTTTCACGCCCTTTTCTGCGCTCCTGACGGGCGTTCGGGAACTGCGGAATGACTGCCGTGATAGAAGCCGCGTCGCTGTTGTGGACCGCATTCAGAGCCGTCGCGAGCGCCATAAGGTTGTCGTTTACCGAATAAGGAGAAAGAGGATCGTCCATGAGCTGAACGACATAAACATCCATGCCGCGGATAGGCTCATCTATTGAAGTCTTTATCTCACCGTTCGCGAAGTGCGTTTCAGTGCTCTGGATATAGCGGAACCGCTCTTCCAAGTGCTCCTTTTTGTACTTTTCCTTCAGATATTCGACCATTGCATCCGCAAAAACTTTGCCTGAATTGCAGGCAACAATACCAAGCTGACCGCGATCCGCACTCATTTTTTACCTCCGAGAGTTATTCAAACAACCGCTGAAAAATACCGATTTTTGCCTTTTCTGCAAGAAATTTTTTGACGCGTTTTTCAGATTATTTCTTCTCTCTGAACATCAGTTCTTTGAGATTTTTCTCTTCGTCGCGCTCCATTTTCTGCTTTTCGTCTTCGTAGCGCTTTTTCATCTCTTCAGGCTTGAATTTCGGGTAATCTCTTGTGATTTTCAGGAACGTCTGCGCCGCAAAGTAGTGCATCCCGCGTTTTGCGTACATATTCGCGACTTCAAGCTGCCAGTACGGATTGTGCGCGACTTCGGCCGCTCTTTCCAGATATTTGAAGCCCGCCGCTTGATTTTTCGCTGCAAATTCACGCGTCGAAAGCCAGCGGTAGTAGCTCCCGAGATTCCCGGAAGTCCTCAAAGTCATGTTTTTGAGACTGCTTTCAACAAGATCCTGCGACTCTTTTTCAAGTTTGAGCGAGCAGTAAGCCGCGGTGAGATAGTCGCTGAACTTTTCAGTGAGGTCGGCACCGCGCATATAAAGGTCGAATGCTTCTTTGTAAAGTTTGTCTTTTTCAAGAATTCTGCCGTTGTAGATCAATAACTGTCCGCGCTCGAAATCAGTGAGATCCTTTCTTTCGCTCTGGATCCTCCTTATCATCTCGAGAGCCTCGTCATAACGCTTCTCCTTCAGCATGTTCCTGATGACAGAAATGAAGAAAACATCCTGATTTTTATTGGCAAAATCGAGCGCGGCATCGTTTGAGTCCGAAATTTTGAAAATAAACCTTTCGAGTTCGGTTTTGTTGTTCTCATTCAGCGAGATTATCTCCGTTATCCGTTCCTGCAAACCGTAGCGCGACATCCTGTCGTAGACCGTTTCAAGCACTTTTGCATATTTTTTTCCCGAAAGGTCAAGCGCCTGTTTGAAGAGGACGAGAGCCTGTTCGTAAGCGCCGAGACGAAGCATGTAAACGCCGTTGATATAGTGGGTGTAGTAGTATTTCGGAGCCTTTGCAAGCGCCGAAGAGAGTTCCGCTCCGGCCGAAATGACTTGTTCCTGGTCTCCCGAATTGAGCTTGCCGACACCGGCATTCAGCGGGATCTTGAAATTTGCAGGTTCAAGATAGACCGCCTCTTCGTAGGGGACCGCCGGAGCATCATCGGGCTGATAACCTAAAAGTTTCTGCCCTCCTTCCGTCGCGGTGAACAGCATTGTTGCCAGAGAGAGAACGGCAAGGGATGCGAGCGAAACGACTTTTTTGTTTCCGCGCAGTTCCATCGGTTTTACGAGAAGCACGAGCACAAGGATGATTGGGAAAAGCGTCGAAAAATTGTGCAGGTTGAAATCGAAAGTATTGTGCATCACTATGAAAAAGAGTATCGCCATGAGTCCGTTTTTCCGCTTGGTTTCGCGTTTCCCGAAGATGACGAGCCAGATGAAAAATCCAAATATAAAAAGGGCAAAAATTATGCCGGTCTCAAGGATGAACTGTATCGGCTCGTTCTCAAGTTCGCGGGCATAGATCCAGAGATTCGACTGATAGTATGAGAAAACTTTCGAAAAGCTGCCGAGACCCGAACCGGTGAAGAGGAAATCGTAAAAATAGTCTTTCGCACGGGCTATATCGCTGATCTTATTAAAATAATCTTCCCTGCCAAAATCGAACTCGTGTTCAAGGAGCTTCAGTCCTGTCTGATAGACTAAAACAAGTGCCAGGACAAGTGCGGCAACCGGCAGATAAAACTTATAACCAGTTGAATTTTTTACAGATTTTCTATTGATAAAAAAGAAAAGTATCAAGGCTGCAACATAAGCCGCGATGCCGCCTCTCGAAAGCGTCGCCGCAACGGCTGCCGAATGAAGGAAGAAAAGAGAAGCATAAAAGATCTTTTTCCGCTGAAAATTACTCGTATATATCGAAGTGAGGGCGAGAAGACCCGAGATCCCGAAGTATCCTGCCGCATTGTTCGTGTTGATAAGTATCGACTCCATGAAAAATCCACCATGGCGCAGCCTGCCGTAAAGCCAAGCATCGGACTGCAGGAACCTCAGCGCGATTGAAAGGATTATGGCTACAGTCGAGATCAGGATCACCGTGTCGATAGTGTTCTGCTTCCACTTTTTGTTGCCGAGAAATATGTTGCGCGCAAGGATGCAGGAAAGGAAGATCAGCGTCAGGACGCGGAATATCGAATAAACAGTATCGTTTACCGACATCGTGAGAGGATGTGCGCCGCTTCCTTCGAGAGTATGAAAGAAATATCCCTGCGGAGAAAGTATTTTGAGCAGAGGCAGCGGCAGCGGGATGAGCTGAAACAGTGCAAAAAAGACTATAGCGGCGAGCGGAAAGATCACCGAAGAAATTGCAAAAGATTTTTTCGTCGCGAGCAGATAGACCGAATAGCAGAACATCGCGAAAGCACCGATGAACATGATGACGAGGTTCGTACCGATGTGGTAATAGACTCCGCCGAGAAGGAACGGCGGCAGAACGAAAAAGATGCCCGAAGAAAGCATCAGAAATATCAGTTTTATTTTGCTGTTCACCTACAAACCTCTCATTTTATTGGTTAAATATCAGATATCAAAAAGATCTTTTGTCAATCAACAAGCGTTAATGTTCGGCGGTCTCATAAATTTTTGAGATAAAGAGCTCTGTCTCGGAATTTATTATTTCCCCCATCGCACGTACCACATCCACCGGCTTGCGACCTTTTGCTTCAAGCTTTGTGTCAAAAGAGTGAGCGACTACGACCTCCGTGGTCTTATAGTCTTTAAGTTCAAAAATTATAGCGACTCTGGCGTAACTTTTTTCATCTTCGACAACTTCGTCCAGCGCCAAGATCCTGCCGCTCAGAACGTAGTCCGGTTTTTTATCCATCGTGATTATGATGTCGGAAAACACCCGCTGCTTTGCGAAATGGTTCGCAACAAGGTCAGTGATCATATCATCCGGTCTTGAAGCCCAAAAATGGGTGTTGTAGTAGAACATCTCCTCGTAGGAAGTCCTGTAGACCAGATTGTATTTCTTGTAAGCCTTGTCGGCGCTGAAAGTCTTTATCCTGAGTGTCGCCTTTATCGGCTGCTCGGAGCCGACCTGCGGCTGATAGTAGACCTGATAATAGTGTTTGAGAGGCGCTTTGGAAGAGAAGAGGGAACAGGAAGAAAGTGCGAAAAGAGCTATAAAGCAAACGATCAAAATAGCGGTTTTTTTCATTTTTTATCCTCTTGTGCATCCGAGTTGCCGCCGCCGAAAAGAGCCGACGGATTTTCCATGATTATTCTCGTAAATTCGCTGAAGTTGCTCATCGCGTCCGAAAGGTCGTCAAGCGACTTGTCGATCTTTTCGGTGCTTCTTTCAAATGTGAGCTGAAGCGTGTCGACTGTCCTCTGCGTCGATTCGACGAGGCCGAACATTCTGTCGACCTTGTCCTGAACGTTCGCCTCTTTGTAATCCTCCCTGAAATCGGAGACAGCAGCCTCCATCATCGAAAGCGTCTTTGCAAGCGAGCCTTCCTTCGAGGTGAGTTCGCGGACGTTTGTGGTGATCGCTTTGACATTGTCCATATTTCCGTTGAGCTCTTTCATAAAAACATTCGCTTCTTTTATGACGCCGCTGATCTCGTTTTTGTTTTTTGCAAGAAGCTCATCAAGCGAAGTTGAAATGCCGTTCACGTTTTTGACGATCTTTTCAACATCATCTTTCTGCACTCCTTTCAGAGCCTCGTTGAACTGGTTGAGTATCGATTCGAGCTTTTCGGCGATGACCGAAGCCTTTCCTGTGATCTCGTCCCATCCGCTTTTTTCTGAAGGGATCTCGCCGCCGACAGGGATGTTCGCGCCTTGACCGCCCCCTTTGAGTTCGAGGAATTTAAGACCGGTGATGCCGATAGTCCCGAGCTGCGTCTTTGTTCCCTCTTTGATCGGAACGCCGGGTTTAAGGCAGAAAGCGACTTCGACAACCGCCGTATTTTCCTTGTCGACTGAAATTTTCGAGACCGTTCCGATGTTCATACCCTGGAATTTTACAGTCGAACCTTCCGAAAGACCTGCGACCGAAATATCCTCGAAACGGGTGAAGTAGCAGTCCTCGCGTTTGAGCAGACGGTTGCCTACAAGAAGAGCAGCAAGACCGACAAGCACAAATATCCCGAAAATGAAAAATACCGCCACGCGCCTTTTTTGAGCTGAAGTAACCTGCATAGCACCCTCAAAAATTCACACGCGCGATTCTAAGTGTAAAAACAAGATTGTCAACGGTTTCTCGCTTTTTTCCGATTTTTCAGTATGATTTTCCGCTTTTAGGAGGTTTCATGGGCGAAAGCAAATGTTTTCTGAGCATGCACAAACTGCTGGAAACGGCGATTTTTGACTATCAGATGATCAATCCCGGCGATCATATTTTGGTCGGTCTTTCGGGCGGAAAGGACAGTTCTATGCTGCTCAGACTTTTGGCAAGAAAAAAGATCCAGACGACCAACGATTTCAAAATTTCATCGGTCTTCGTGAAAATGGGTTTTAAAAACGACGACGAGATCTCCGGATATCTCCGCAATTTCAGCGAAGAAAACGGCGTAAAATTTTTTGAGATCGAAAGATCGCTCGAAAAGACCATGGCAGCAGAAAAAAAGCAGCCGTGCTACCTCTGCTCAAGGACGAGAAGGCTTGCTCTTTTTGATCTTGCCGACGAGATCGGCGCAAGCGTGATAGCTTTCGGGCATCACCGCGACGACTTTGTCCAGACGTTTCTCATGAACCTCTTTTTCAACGGTTCGCTTGAGGCGATGAAGCCCGTCAATCCGTTTTTCAAAGGGAAATACCGCATAATCCGGCCGATGCTCTACATCAAAGAAAGTTCCGTCAAAGCAGAAGCAGAAAATACCGGCCTCAAAATTTTCGATTCCGGCTGCCCTTTCGGAAAAGTTTCGGAACGGGCATACATCCGCTCGCTCATAGAAGAAGTCGTCAAACACGACAAAACGGCAAAGAACAATATTTTCAAGGCTTTATACAATCAAAAACCCGATTTTCTGCTGAAAAAGCCGTCGAAAGAGATCCTGTGATTTTTATTCCGCTTCAGCCAGGATCCCTTTCAGATATTCGGTTTCCGGCGCATTCACGCGTATCGGATGGTCGGGAGCCTGGTGGAGCTGCCGGAGGATCTTGAGTTCGCGCCCGGCATCGTGTGCAGCAAAGGCGACAGCACTTCTGAAATCGGCGAGTGTTACAGCTCCGGAGCAGGAAAATGTCGCAAAAACTCCTCCCTTTTTTACAAGTCTGAGAGCATTGAAATTCAGATCTTTATAAGCACGCAGACCTTTTTCAATGTATTTGTTCGAAGGGACCAGCTTCGGCGGATCGAGCACTACCGAATCAAAGATCCTTCCTTCCGCAGCAAATTTGCGCAGAAGTTCGAAAACATCGCCTTTTATGAAAGTGTAGCGCGAGGGATCGATCGAATTGAGTTCCATGTTCCGCCTGACAAGCGCCTCGGATTCTTTCGAAATATCCAATAAAGTCGCGTGTTCGGCTCCGTTTTTCAGAGCATAGACCGAAAATGCGCCTGAAAACGCGCAGATATCGAGGACCTCCCCTTTCGCGGCCTCTCCGAAAAATCTGCGGTTATCCCGCTGATCAGCATAAAAACCTGTCTTCTGCCCTTCAAGATCCGCTTCGAAAAAAAGATTGTTTTCACGTGAAACAATTTTTGTAAGTTCTTGTTTTCCGTAAAGAAATCCTGCACTTTCCGGCAAACCTTCGATCTTTCTTCCGTCGCCGTCGCTTTTTTCATAGACTGCCTCAAGTCCTGCCGCTCCGGCAATGATCACGGCAACCTGCTCTTTTATTCTGTCAAACGCAGGAGTCGAGATCTGCAGAACCCCCGTTTTCTCAAAAACATCGCAGACTATTCCCGGAAGCATGTCCGATTCCGAAAAGATCAGCCTGTAAATGCCCGTGTTTTCAGGAATTATCCTTTTTCTTAGAGCAACCGCCCTTGAAATTTTCTCTTTCAGCCAGTTTTCATCGGGATATTTCGCCTTCTCCCACTCCAAAAGACGGAGCGCGATGCCAGATCTCCCGTTGTAATGCGCCCAAGCCACAAAGTCTCCGGCATAATCAAGGACTGCAACGGTGTCACCGTCCGAGATCCCTTCTGAAATATGTTTCAGCGCTTTTGAATAGACCCACGGATTGTGGTTTTTTGCCAGTCTTTCACGCCCTTTTTCAAGTGTGACTGTCTTATTGCTGTTTTTCATTTGAAATTTCTCTTTCGTCAAGGAACGTGTTGAGGATCTGAACTGTCGTCTTTTCGGGAAGAACGACTCCTGCAGCGTCAGGAATATCCAAAACGTTCTCGGCTGTCACGCTTCTTCTTTCACCGATGGAAAGATCCTTGTCAAGAAGAAGGACTTCCGAGTTTTCAAAGAAGTTCTTGAATTTTTTGACGACCACACAGACACTTCCGTCGAAAAGTCTGACGATGCTGCCCAACGGATAGATGCCTGCCATTGAAAAGAATGCCTCAGATATCTCTTTGTTGAACACCCCTTTCGAGCAGAGTTTCACCACGGAACGGACAGCCTGCGGTCTTGTCATAAGCGGTCCTTTGTAGAATGAATCTGCGGACCATTTTCTTGTGACTGCTGAAAAATATGCCGCGACCTTTAGTATTTCGCCCGAAACCGTCCCGCTTGATGCCGTTTTGTCTGAGAGAAGCGCCTGTTCTGAAAAATCGCTTATCCTGGATGATGCGTTGAGCGCTGCTTCGATGCGGTCGTAGTTGAACTCGTCCATTCTTGAGAGTGCAGTATAGCCTTTCTCTTTATCCTTGGAAAAATACTGAAAATATGCAGACACAGCGACCCTTTTTACCGACTGTATGTCGAGTTTGAGTTTTTTTGCGATCAGGACCGACCAGATGACCATCGAAACGGCGAAAGCGCTTTCACTTGACCCTTCAAAAGAAGGAACTGAAGCCAAAAACATAATAAATTCAAGGGTTTCTATCTTTTTTGCGTTTGAAACTATACTTATGAGATCCTGGACTCTGCGTTCTGTCATGCGGAGCGGGATGCTTTCGGCCGCATCGATCATTTTGCGGATGTCTCCGAAGTCGCGCGCCAGAGAACAGTATATCCTGCGCAGTGACTGTTCCGGAGTGTAGATAGGCAGGTTGCCCGACTCTTCCGGATCGTAGGGATAGATCTCGATGTGCTCAAGCGGAGGAAGGTCGCCTCTGACACGCTCGTAAGCCTGGATCTTAGGCTCGCGTCCAACCGGATACTTGCCCATGACGCCGAGAAGCGTGAGGATCTCTTCGTCGCGGACGCCTTTTTTGAAAGTTATCCCCGACATGCAAAGTGAAAGAAAGAGGTCATAGATATCCTCAAAATATTTGTCGTCCTGGCGCTGGCCTCTGATCCTGACTTTGTCGACTTTTATGTCTATTCCGTCAAAGAGGATCGACAGTTCATCCTTTTCAGCAAAGAAAAAATCAAGGACCTGCTTGAAAAACGTGATCTCTTCGGTGATCCTTTCGTTTTTGTCGCCGTACATTTTGACGTTTTTCCAAAAAGTGAAGAGCGATTTGGAAAAGTTGTAGCGCCATTTCTTAGGCGAACTGTCATATTCCGGCCTGTTTCTTCTTTCATCCATGACTAACTCCTTCCCTCAAAAACGGAACGTGTTTCGTTGTCACCCGTCTGTTTCCCCTTTTCGATCCAGTTGCGCATAGCCATATTTTTGGCAGCTCTCTGCATGACAAATCCAAAGACCTGCTGTTTTAACGGCAAGTATTTGTTTTTATTAAATAAGTTCCCGTGAAGCGTAAAAAGATACTCGAGATTTTCAAGCATCGGCGTTATCAGTTCACCCTTCATCAGACCGAGGATAAGTTCTATCTCTTCTTTATCAAGCGACAGAAATTCGGGACTTTTTATCCTTCTTTTCAACTGCATGAGGACCATTGAAGGATTGCTGATCTTGTTCAATGATTTCAACGCGATGATCCTCAATTCCCTGTTTTCCGAAAATATCATCGAACCCGGCAGGTCAAAAAATTCATTTCTCCCTGAAGCAAGGATGCGGTCCATGTAGCGTTCGTAGTCTGTAAGGTTGAATTTCGACCGGTTCGCCGGTTTGAATATCTCGTTGAAAATGCTTTTGACCTTCATATCTTTGACTTTCACAAGGTTCTCAACAGCAAGGATCCGCACTTCCTCGTCAGGACAGAAAACCGCGCGCTCCCAGTATTCGAGGTTCTCGTCGGCATCGTAAATACTGAGAACGTGTGCTGCTTCGATCCTTATCTGCTTTACCTGATGGTTCATGACTTCGCGGACCTGCGGCAGGAACTCCGGATTGTAGGCAAAGCGCAGGATATAGAGGAAATTCCTTACGACATGCCAGTCCGGATTTTCGATGAATCTCTGGACCACTTCCTTATCCTTCAGGTTTTTGGCAAGCCCTTCGAGACACGCGAGACGCACCGCTTTGTTATCAAGTTCGCAGAGTTTAGTGAAAGCCGTTTCAAACTGCTCTTCGCTGATGACATTGAGAAGTTTGCTGAAACTTTCGATCTGCATCGGATCCGATATTCCGAACGCGACTTCAAAAACAGTATTGAGAAAATCCTCCGATCTTATCCTGCCGAGGACTTCGCTGATTTTTTGGTATATCACACCGCCTTTGTCAACTATGTTTTTTTCCAGCACGATCAGACTGTCGATATAGATATAACCTGAAATGAAATCCCCGTTCTGAATGTTTTTGACAGCATATTCGCAAATTTTTCCTACAATATTCTTGTTGGAGTCGCTGTCAGGGTTCATGAGGACAGATCTCACCGCTTTTTCAAGATATTTTCCGACAACGGCATCCTTTCCGCAGTTTTCCGCCCATTTGCTGAACTTTTCCATGTCAACGACAGGAAGCATGTTGAACTCGTTGGCTATGTCAGAAAGTTCGTTGACGTTCTGCGGCTTCATCGAGAAAAGCTGTTCAGGCGTGACTGTTGCGACATCGCTTTTGAACCAGCTCTCCTCCCACGGTTCCGGATCGCCCATGTCGGGATCGGAAATAGTCCCGATATGAGTTATGCCGTAATCCCAAAGTCTGGTGTTGAAATCGTAGTCGAGCAGAGTGTAGTTCAAAGTCTCCTGGATGACCGCGAAAAAGTCGACTATCTCCTGAGGTGTGATGCCCTTTACGAAATACAATTCCCTGATCTCGTTGGTCAGGAATATATTTCTGAACTTTCTCTCACCTTCGTCAAAAAGCTTGATTTTCCGTTCCTGATAATAAAAACCTACCTTTTTCGTGGAAAGAGTGGCAAAAGGGAGAAGATTATGGATAACGTCCATATTCTGCTTCATCGTTTCGGTAAATTCTGAAAATATCTTGTCACGCACAGAATAGATTTCTGTCATTTTCGACACTTTGACGAGCATTGCCATTATGGAACGTATCCCTCTGTAAAGCTGCGCTTTCTGCTCGAGCGGAACAGACCTGAAATATTCGACAAGTTCGAGTTTTTTTCCGATATACAGCATTTCTCCCTCCTAAAAAGTCCGAATATTATATAATTTTCTGATATTTATTCAATATAACTGAAAAAATAGTGCTTATTTTTCCATGGAGCATAAAATCAGCAGCGTTTATAGTTTTAAAAAGGAGTATGCTATGTCGGAAAAACTTATAGGAGGACACCGCGGAAGTCCTGAAAAAGCCCATGAAAACACCATTGAAAGTTTTTCGTCCGCTATACTGGACGGAGCCGACTTCATAGAGTTCGATATAAGATATTCAAAGGATAAAAAGCTGATAGTCCATCACAATCCCGATATTGACGGAAATATCCTCAAAGACATGGATTATGACGAAATAACCGCTCTTTCAAGGAGCAAGGGCTATAAAGTCCCGCTTTTGGAAGATGTCCTTGAATTATGCAGAGGAAAAATAAAGCTCGATATCGAGATAAAAGAGCCTGAAACGACAGAAGAAACTGCTGTAAAGACCCTTTCCGTCTTCAGTCCCGATGATTTTATAATAACTTCATTCCATGACAGTGTTATAACAAAAATAAACAATAATTTTAAGCAGTTAAAAAAAGGGTTGCTGTTTGATGACTCAACAAAAGACAATTTGAGGGAAAGAGTCATTGATCTCAGGCCCGACTTCATCCTCCCGGACTTCAAAAATTTTGATTTCACAGTAAACGAACTCATTCCTTCGATTCCTTTCAGTATCAAGGCAATATATTGGGGTGTAGACACCTCAGACGGGATGAGGAAAACTTTGAAAAACGACTTTACGAGTGGGATAATATCGGACTTTCCCGGCAAAGCTGTCAGGGAAAACCTCTATATTAAAGGATGAATCAGAAAAAATTTTTTTTTCTTGAAAAGTAGCGAATGTTTGGCAAAATATTGGGAACTTTTGTAAGACTTAGAGGCCTTAATGTGGAATACGATAATAAAAGAGTTTGAAAAGACAGACAAATCAATAAAAAACTTTAAAAATTCCCTTTCTCCTGTTGAAGAAACACGAGAAAAGATAACTGTAAAGTGTCAAAGCAAATATGCCTATGATTTTCTTAATAAAAACAAATACTTGGAAAAAATAAACAATATAGCCAAAGCACTTTTTGATGAGAATACTGAAGTTTGTTTCATAGTTGCAAAAGATGAAGACATCCAACTTGAATTTAACTTTGAAAACAATAAAAATACTAACAAAAACAATAAGTTATTAGAACAAAACGAAAACTATGAAAGCTACACCTTCGACAACTTCATATCAGGCCCTTCCAACGCAACAGTATATCATGCTGCACAAGCTATAGCCAAAAATCCCGGAACAGGCTATAATCCTTTTTTCATATTCGGTGATTCAGGACTCGGAAAAACTCACATAATCCATGCTATAGAAAACTACATCATCCAGAACAAGCATAAAAAGGTCTACTACACGACAGCCATGGAATTTACTAACGACTATGTAAAAGCTATAGAAAACAAAAGCACCAATGAATTTAAGGAAAATATTATAAAAAATGATGTACTTCTTGTCGATGATGTTCAGTTTTTATCAGGAAAAACAGGAACTCAGAACGAAATATTCTATATATTCAACCAGTTTTACGACAAAAAGAAGCAGATAGTCATAACTTCCGATAAGCATGTCAATGAAATAAACGATATAGACGACAGGCTGAGATCACGTTTTGGTATGGGTGTCATTCTTGATATAACGCCTCCTGAATACGAAACTAGAGTTGCTATAGTTAAGAAAAAATCTGAACTTTTCGATGTAAAAATAGACGAACAGGTAGTTGATTTCATAGCAATGAACCTTAAAAACAATGTCAGAGAGATAGAAGGAGCACTTAAAACTCTCAAAATATCAAAAGAATTCATAGGAAACTCTATTATAGACCTTAAATTTGCAGAGAAGATTCTTAAAGACATCATAAAAAAGAAACCTGCCGACATAGACAGTATTATAAAAACTGTTTCCGCAGCTACAAAAGTCAAACCCTCTGACATAGTCTCGACAAAGAGGACAAAAGGAATATCGCTGTCAAGACAGATAGCAATATATCTGTCGAGAAAATACACTTCAAAGACCTATAAAGAAATAGGTGAAAAATTCGGAGGAAGAGATCATTCAACTGTTATAACATCCATCTCCAACATAGAAAAAATGATACTCGACGATGAGCAAGTAGCTAAACTTATAAACAAAATAAGCCGCGACATAGAGGCTTCAAACAAAAATTTATAACAAATGTTGAAAATTTGCTGTTGAAAACTTAGAACTATGAAAAAACAACAAAAAACAAACATTTCTTTCAACACTGAAAAACAGCGTAACAGTCATGTTTTTATTGACTATTTCAGAACATTAAACATTATAACAGGGTTGATAATAATTGTTTTTTAATTTAAGGAGAAAATTATGATTAAATTAACCTTCAAAAAGGACGAGCTTCTCAAGGCTCTCGACTACTGCAGTTCTTCGATCGAGAAAAAACACCCGATGGTGATCCTTACGAGTATTCTTTTTAATTTCAGTGAAAAAGAGTGCACTCTCAATGCCACCAATCTTGAGACCACTGTCATAGCAAAAGTTCATCTTGAAGATGCTGTTCCTGAAGGAAAGATAGCCGTTCCGGCAAGATCGATTCACGATATATGCCGTCTTTCAAGAGCAGAAGTTATAGTTTTTAATTATGATGAATCCTCAAACGTCCTCGATATTAAGGCTGACAAGTCGGAATACAAAGTTCCCTGCTTCGATTCAGCTGATTTTCCGGCTGTTTCGGACACTTCAAAAGAATATAAGCCTGTTAAGATAAACAAACTTATATCTTTCTATAAAAAAGTTCAGTTTTCTATGAGCGACAACTATATAAGCAAGGCTTATTCAGGCGTTCTTATCATAAAAGTAAAGAACGACGACGGAACAGAGACTGTTGACATGGTCACGACAGATATTCACAGACTTTCTGTTCTTATGCTTAAAAATCTTGATCTTGACATAACTGAGTTTGATACGGGAATAGTTATTCCAGGAAAGAATTTTACTGAAATAGCTAAGATTTTTGCTGATACTGAAGATGCTTTTGTAGCTATAGATGACGAAAAGATTTTTATAAAGAAAGATGATGTTATATTTATTTCCAGACTCTTCAAAAATGAATTTCCGAAGCACCGTCCTATAATAGGGACCTATGAAACTCTCAACAACAAGGAATTTGCAGTTGTAAACAGAAAAGAGCTCATTGAAGCCATCAAAAGAGTAATAGTTCTTAATTCCGAAGAAAAAATATGGCCCTCAAAGTATGTTTTCAATGAGAATGTCCTTAAAATGACGGCAAATTCAAATTCAGGCGGAAATTCTTCAGACGAGATAATCATTGAAAAAGGATTTTCTACAGAAAGAGGTGTTGCAGTCAATGCAAAATACTTCATTGAAGTTATAAGTATAATAGATGACAACAATGTGAATATCATAGTTGAGGAAGCTGCAAACAAAGCTATGACTATAAAAGAAGAAAATGACGATTATCTTTATGTTCACATGATAATGCCTCTCAGAATCTGATTTTATGAAGATAAATTCAGTTTTCATATCAAATTTCAGATCACTCTCTGATTTTTCTCTGGATCTACCACAAAAACTTCTCATAAAAGGTAAAACAGGTTCTGGAAAAACTTCCATCCTTGAAGCTTGTTTTGTCGTTTCGAGCGGACGATCCTTTAAAACTTTCGACATAAAGGAATGTATATCAAAAGAAAGTCAGAATTTTTACATTGAATCAGATTTTGACGATTTTGAAGGTTACGACAGAAAAGTATCTGTAGCTTATGACAGAAAGGGAAATAAAAAGATAATCATCGACGGCAATGTTTCTTCAAGAAAGGATCTTATGAGTATAGCATATCCTGTAGTCCATTCTCCTGACGACATGTTCATAGTGACCGGAAGTCCGAAATTCCGCAGGGATTTCATAGATAAAATATGTTTTACAGAAGATAAAAGCTACTTTGACGATATGAGCGAATATATAAGATTCATAAGAAACAAGAACGCTGCCCTTAAAGATAAGAATGCCGAAGTAGTGAAATATCTTAATGCTGCGGCAGCTCCGCTGATAGACAGAATAAGGAAAAAGAGGAATGTTTCATGTGAAACAATCAATAAAAAAGTCTCTATTTTATTGGAAAAACTCTTCTCAGGAATGAAAGTTTTCTTCACTTACAACACAGATGAAAACTGTGCTGAAAAACTTGAAAGCAGGCTTGAAAAAGAGCTTGAAAAAGGTTTTTCCATATACGGTCCGCATCTCGACAACATAAATATCACCACTGAAATAGGAAATGCTAAAAACAACATCTCAATGGGAGAAACCTATATAACTTCATTTCTCATAAAACTTGCCGAACTCAGCATTTACGCCGAGAAAAATGAGTTTCCTATATTTCTTATAGATGATATTTTTGTCTTTGTTGACGATGATACCAAAAAGACTCTTTTTAAGGAGACAGAGGCTTTGAAAAACCAGATACTGATGACAAGTTCTATAGAAAATACTAATAATTTTAATGATATAGAAGTTTTTTATCTGTCGAGATAGATCTTTAAAAGTTCAGCTCTGTTGTCACTTTCCTCAACTTCTTCCTTGTTTGAGACATTTGCTCTGTATTCTTCCTGATAGAGCCCTGTGTAAGCCGTATAATAGTTATTCTTGGAACCTTCAGGTATTTTTATCTTCAGCGGATGGCGGACTATTTCTCCCTTTTTCCAGAAATCTGTCGGATAAGTGCCGTTCGCCATATTTCCGTCGCTTTTAGTCCTTTTGTCCTTATTGTTGCCTTCGTTGTGCAGGAAAACATCGTAATCCTTGTTTATTTTGTCAGCTATGGATCTGAAATAGAGCTCCACATCTATATTTGAGCCTTCTTTTGCAAAGTATTTTCCGTCACGCTTTGTTATGTTGGCACTTTTTATTACAAAACCTTCGAGTTTTATGACATTGTCAAAAATTATGTTCGTTTTTATCAGATTTTCAGGAAGTTCCTTTACAATATAGGCATTTGATCTTGATATATCGCGCTCCTGACCTTTTCCATAAACTTTCATAAGGGTGTTTTTTGCGCCGCTGTAGACAGTCAGAGTTCTCTTGTTTATCCTTTTCATCAACGATTCAAAGCGTTTTTTGTCGTTGTCGCGGAGTATAACGTACTGGACGCCGGGTTTGTCAAAAAACCGTATAACGTTCTTTTCTTTGTCCGTCTGCAGAAAGGTTATTTCATTTTTAAGCCAGAAACCTGCCGATTTTCTTAACCATTTGTAGTAATCGGCTATCGGAGCTCTTTCAGGACTGTCTTTGAGATAAGCATCGACATGAGGCTTCAGAGAGTAGTATTTCGAGATCTCGGGAAGCGGCTCGGCAAAGTAGTATGTCATGAATCCGGCGCTAAGCGCGAAAAGAAGGAAAAAACCTTTTTTCTGTGCATTCCTGTTTAAAATCATTAGGAAAATGATGAAGCAGAAAACAGCGAAAACAGAAATTATAGTAGGTTCCCATGAAGCCGGAACGGGAACTTTTCTCGTGTTGTAGAATGTTACGAGGTGAAGGAAAAGAGTATGTTTGTCACCAATGTCGCGGCCTATCGCTGCAACTAAAAATATTGAGATGATCGCTTCAGCTTTTGCTGCGAGAGTCCAGCGCACGCTCCACAATTTATCAATGTAAATACCTAAAAATATTGCGAGAAAAGGAACTACCGGAGCAATATAGTGATAAAATTTAGTTGATGAGAAAGAGAAGAAAAGGAAAGGCCCTATGAACGAGCTGAAAAAGAAAAGTTTTTTGATCTTTTCAGTATTTTCCTCTTTTTTTGTAAGAAAATTGTAAAGAGCGGCCGGAAGAAAAGCACTCCACGGAAACATCGCATAGCCTAAGATCCTTACATAAAGCGTATAGAGATCATTCGGTTTGTGGATCTCACCGGTAGTTCTTTTGAAATGGTGGTAGATAATGAAAGTGTCGAAGAAACTTTTTCCTTCGCTTATCCACATATAACCGAACCACGGCATTACGACAGCGAGATAGATGACCATGCCGATAAGATGCTTTTTGAGGTGTTCCCACGCAAAAAACCAGCGGAAATTGCGCGAAAATACCATGAAAATAAAAAGTGTGATGCCGGGAATAAGTATAGAAAGGAGCCCTTTTGCAAGGAAAGCCCAGCCTTCAAAAAAGTAAAAAAGGTAAAGATAAAAGTCGCCGCGCGGAATCTTTCTGAATATTTTTTCGTCTTTATCAATACTTCCGAAGTAATAAACCGCCATGCAGAGTATCGCGACAGTGTTGAGTGCGACAAACGGAAGATCTACCATGATCTGGCGCGAAAGCATGAAATACTGAGGAGAAAGCATAAGCACAAATGTTGAGATTATTGCCGATCTTCGCGAGATAAGGCGCGTCAGAAGGATATAGAAACCGACTAAAGTGAGTATCGAGAACAGGACGATCGGCAGCCTTCCTGAAAATTCTGAAATATTGAATTTGTAAAAAGGCATCAGCATCCAGAAAAGAAGCGGAGGTTTTGACCAGAATTTGTTTGAATGCTGGAACCAGAGTTTTGCGAAAGAGTTGTTTTCAAGCGTTTCCCAGGCAACATGCGAATAGTGGTTTTCCCACGGATCTATCATGAAAAAGTTGCCGAGCATCGGTATATAGAGCAGAGCGCACAGAACGACCGTGAGAATGATCAGAAACTTGTCGAGACTGTTGAGAGAACCGCTTCTGACATCGGAAAAGGTATTTAAATCATTACCGATTTTGTTTTTTATGAACTTTATCATCTTTCACTCCGGAACATAAAAATTAAACGCGAAACGCTATAATCACTGGGGAAAAAGTCAAGAAAGGTCTCTTTTAAGTTTTTCCGCCTAAAAAAATGCACAAAAAATCACCAATAAAAATCAGCACTTATCAACTTTTTTCAAAAAAAGTTCCTTTTGGAGTCAGAAAAATCGGCACCTGATGCAACTAAATAAGCGTGTTTTTTGATTTTTGGAGGCAAGAATGAGTTTGAAATGTGAATGCTGCGGCGGCGGAGAATCGCTCGAAATAAGAAAAAGTATATATGAAGCAAACAACGGGAACTATCACGATGCGGTCTTCTTCGACGGAAAAAGACGCGTTTTCAGATGTTCCGAATGCGGAAAGATCTGGCAGACAGAACCGACGAGCGATTTCATGCACTTTATCGCAGAAACGGTAGAATCGGCCAAATTTATCCCGATGGTTTTCAAAGACCACAAAAAAACAGCTAAAGTAAGCTGATGATTTAGTCCCCCCTTAGGTTATGTTGTAATACTCAAACGGCGTCCCCCGGAAACGGGGGATTTTTTTTGCCCTTCATTTTTGTTGAAAACGCGACTTTTGCAAATGTAATTACTTGTTTTTATTGATAAAAATCAATGTATCGCAAAAAAATGGAAGATTTTATTTGACTATTGCCTTTCCAAGGGTATACTCCCGCCCGTTTGAGTTCGTTACATTCGATACTTTTTTTAAGGTTCCTCGTTAGCTCAGTCGGTAGAGCGGGTGGCTGTTAACCACTAGGTCGGCGGTTCAAGTCCGTCACGAGGAGCCATTTTTTTTGCCTTTTTTCTAAAGGATCCTGCCAGAAATAAGATTTTAGAATTACTTTTTCGTTTTTGAGGGAGTTTTTGTCTGCTGTTTGGCAGGTGTCTTTGCCGGAGCAGCTTTTTTAGGCATCTTTGAGTTTATGAGTTTTTCGAGCTCTTTGACTTCATCGGGAAACGCCGGTTTCGGGAATTTTTGCTTCATGCTTTCCAGAATGGCATTTGCAACATCTACTTTGCCGATGTGATAAAGAGAAAACGCGATATGAAGATAGCTTCTTTCGATTTTCGGACATCCGGGATAGGTCTTTTCGATTGGCTGCAGCGTTTCTATGGCCTTGTTGTAGCTTTTTTCCATGTAGTATGTCTCGCCGATCCAGAAATCGACGTCGCATTTTCTGCTTTCCGACCATTTGTCGGCGTAAGTCTCCCAAGCTTTCCTCGCGATCGCCGGGTCGCAGTTCCCGCTTTTTGTGTATTCTACGAGCTGGTTGTAGCTTTTTGATTCGCTGTCGGGAAGCCTTATAGCCCCGTCTTTCGTCACAGTGAATTTATCGACAGGCTTGAGGTTCTCTATCTGCGAGTTGAGGTTTTCTTTCAGCAGGGCGAGTTCTGCTTCGTTTTCGGCGATCTTTTTCTCGAGAGCGCTTATCTGTTCCGAGAAAAGCGAGTTTTTTTGCGCCGTCATATCGACATTGTCGATCCGCTGATTGAGCTCCTTGATGGTCTCGCGCAGCTCTTCAAGGTTGTTGAAGGAAAGATCGATCTTGTTTTTCTGCATCTGTTTTTCAGTCTGCTGCGTTTTTTCTATCTCGTCGAGACGGGCATTGAGCTTTTCAACTTCTTCCTTGAGAGACTGAGTCACATTTTTTGTCACGTTCTCTTCAAGAATCTTCATTTTTGCGGTCGTCTCTGCGCGAAGCTCCGATTTCGCCATGTCAACATCGTCTTTCATAGCGATACACGAGTTTAAAAAGAGAAAAACAACAAAAAGCAGCGTAAACAAAAGGAATTTTTTCATCATCACCTCCCAATAAAAACCTTACCCTGATCCTCTCCGATATGACGGAGGAATAAAGGAAAAATCAAAAATCGGGTGATTATACGGATTTTTTTCGGAAAAAACAGAGTTTAAACGGTTTTTCGGCACGCAAAAGAAAAAAATTATTTCTTTTCTTCACCTACTTCGTTAGCTTTGGCGATGAAGTCTTTGGGATCGACGAACTCTTTATAGACTGATGCGAAGCGGATGAAAGCGACTTTGTCGACTTCTTTCAGGGCGTCCATGACGAGGTCGCCGATGAAACTCGTTTCGACCTCTTTTTTCTCGTAAGCCTGAAGTTCCTTTTCGATCTTGTCGATCATCATATCGATCATTTCGGCTGAGACAGGGCGCTTCTGGCACGAGATCATGAGCCCTTTTCTGATCTTGTTGCGGTCGTAGGGTTCACGCTCGCCGTTTTTCTTTTTTACGACAGGCATGATCTCTTCGATCCGTTCGTAAGTCGTGAATCTTCCTCCGCAGTCTTCGCACTCGCGTCTTCTTCTGATCTCGCAGTCGTCTTTGGTGGAACGTGAATCAATAACTTTGTCCTTAATGGAACCGCAGTATGGACATCTCATTTTGATACTCTGAAAAAATTTATGAAAAAGGACTATCTGTTGATGAGCGGGTATTTTTTGCAGAGTTCTACGACTTCAGCATGGACTTCTTCGATAACTTTGTTGTCGATGATGCTGTCGTCAATACCGATTTTCGGGTTGAACTCGTTGCTCTTGATGTTCATGATGACTTTGTCCATAAGTCTTGCAACGTGGCGGACATCGTCTTCATTGAGACCTCTTGTGGTGAGGAAAGGAGTTCCTACACGGATACCGCTCGTGATGAAAGGTGACTGATCGTCGAACGGAACCATGTTCTTGTTAACGGTGATGTGAGCCTTGTCAAGAGCTTTCTCGACGATTTTGCCGGTTTTGCCTTTGTTTCTGAGGTCGATGAGCATAAGGTGGTTGTCAGTGCCGCCCGAAACAAGGTTGTAGCCCATTTTGTTGAATTCGTCAGCCATTGCAGCTGCGTTTTTGACGACCTGAGTCATGTAGACTTTGAAGCTCGGGTCAAGCGCTTCCTTGAAGCATACAGCCTTTGCAGCGATGACGTGCATGAGCGGGCCGCCTTGCATTCCGGGGAAAACAGCTGAGTTGAGGTCTTTTTCGTATTCTTTCTTCGCAAGAACAAGACCGCTTCTCGGGCCTCTGAGGGTTTTGTGAGTCGTAGAAGTTACGAAATCGCAGTAAGGAACAGGACTCGGATGAAGTCCTGCAGCAACGAGGCCGGCGATATGAGCCATATCGACCCACATGATCGCGCCGACTTTGTCGCATATTTCACGGATCCTTTTGAAGTCGATGATTCTCGGGTAAGCAGATGCGCCTGCAAGGATCATTCTCGGCTTGTTTTCGACAGCGAGTCTTTCCATTTCGTCGTAGTCGATCCTGCCGGTTTCCTTCGCAACGCCGTAAGGAACGATATTGTAAAGTTTTCCGGAGAAGTTTACAGGACTGCCGTGAGTGAGGTGGCCGCCGTGGTTAAGGTTCATCGCGAGAACAGTGTCACCCGGTTTGCAGACGGTGAAGTAAACGCTCATATTTGCCTGGGAGCCGCTGTGGGGCTGAACGTTCGCACATTCTGCGCCGAAAAGTTCGCAAGCTCTCTCTTTCGCAAGTTTTTCGACCTGGTCAACAACTTCGCAGCCGCCGTAGTATCTCTTTTTCGGATAACCTTCGGCATATTTGTTCGTAAGCAGCGAGCCCTGGGCTTCCATAACAGCATTGCTCGTAAAGTTTTCGCTGGCGATAAGCTCAAGACCGCCTTCCTGTCTCTCAGCCTCTTTCTCGATGATGGCTGCAACTTCCGGGTCAACACTCGGGATGTACTTCAGATTCAACATTTTATCCTCCAAAAAAAAGTTAAAAAACCCAAAAACCGCAAGAGTTTAATAATAATAAATTATTTTGCAAATTTGCGGTTGCGGAAGATAATAAGTCTGTTTTTTGAATGGAGGCTGAAATGAAAAAGTTTTTTATTTTTTTAGTTTGTTTAAGTCTGCTCGTTCTGATATCCTGCGGCGGCGGAAAGGGCGGTAACGAAAAAACTGTTGAAAAAAGTGACGAAGATCCAGCATCGGAAGAAGAAGTTGGAGAAAACGACGAAGATCCAGTATCGGGAGAAGAAGTTGAAGAAAATGATGATGTTTTTGCTGAAAAACCCGATGATGAAAAATGCATAGTTTCCGAAAGATACGGTGTGAATTTTACAAGAGAAACCATTTCTGATTCATGTATAGAGCGCATGACCGAAGCTCTTCATCCCGGATGTTCATGGCAGGAAAGCGAAGAAAGTGCAAGAAAACATTTTTCCGAGATAGAAAATCTGGAAGTTCGCTTTTTATATTTAGTGGAAGATGCTCCGTTTAAAAGATGTTACTATCCGGTTGAAGATGAATGGCGCAAATGCCCTGTTTTTCTTCTTGACTATTTTTATTTCGGAAGGAGGGCCGGATGCGAGATTTACAGTATTGTTCCTGAATCCGATTGCACAGCGCCATGTGCAGATGTTTATTATTGGACAAACGATGTTCAATTCCCGATCGTCTATGTCGGAGCGGACAAAGACGGCGGCGATTTTGTAAAGGGTTACAGATATGACGGAACGGCCTATTTTACAGCTGATTTAAAGTTGGGAAAAGGTGAAGCCACTGTTGTATGGATTGACACGGACGATGACGGAAAAGAAACCGAAAGAATGGCGATTGCTCCGATAGAGATAGGTGAAGAAGAAGTTCCCGAT